>Ga0164311_10000027_pt1 | contig 48991 bp, 65 predicted proteins | sample GuaBasSedimGuay2_FD_121796 | JGI IMG/M metagenome (GOLD analysis project Ga0164311, IMG submission 121796) | Subseafloor sediment microbial communities from Guaymas Basin, Gulf of California, Mexico - Guay2, Core 4569-9, 9-12 cm | ecosystem: Environmental > Aquatic > Marine > Hydrothermal vents... | reverse complement strand
TTGGGCTTAGATAATATGGTCTAACTTTGGGATACTTCTGCGCTATGAAGTCGTAGAGGGGATCACCAAGGCCTGTAGAGTCAACTATCAGCTCCGCATTATACTGACTTACTAGGTTAATCACACGCCTTACCTGAGCTGGCCAATCCACGCTCTTGAACCTGTCCCATGCGACTACATGACCGTTCTCATCCAAGACGAATACCACTGTAAAGTCAGTCCTCTTGCCGAAGTCAACGCCGGCTACGTACCTCTTCTCCTTGCTCGGAAGCTCAAAGTCTCCTTTAATGTTCATTATTCGGTTAGTCGTAGGATGCCTCCTGAACCTGAAGATAGAGCCCAAATCGGAGAGGAACTCAGCTCCGTATTCCTGCCTGAACAGGCGCTCCGGCATGCTCCTCCTTGCAGACTCTATTTCGCTCTTTGGGATGAATGGGTTCGTCCAAGTGGGGAAGTGGAAGCTCTCCCACTCTCCTCCTTTTATATGCCCCATCATGTACACCTCATAGAACCAGTTCATTCCTTGAGGAGTAGAGATGAACAGAGCCTTGCCGAACTTGTCGGGATCTGAGAGCCTTGGCCTCACACACTCGAACCACACGTCTCGCTTCATTCTGGCCGCCTCGTCAAGCACAACGAAGTCAAGCCCCTGAGCTCTCAGGTGCTCGTAGTCCTCAGCGCTCTTGAACCATATCCAGCTCTGGTTGACCATCTGTATAGCTCGTTCAGAGTGGTTTACCTTAGCTATTAAAGCTTTGGGTATCTCTTCCAAGAACATTCTCCATGCTACGTTTACTTCGAACCACGATGGAGCTAACCACCACACCTTTGCTTTGGGCTTGCCGAGGTACCACAGGCACTCGTAGATTCCCATCTTGGTCTTGCCCCACCTCACGCCAGCTCTGACCACTCTGAATCTAGCCTTGCTCCTGTGCACCTTAGCTTGACCTGGATGGGGCCTGTAGTTTATCACGACCTGCTGAACCGACACATCTCATCCCTCCTTCAGGTAGTCGGCTATCCTTGGAGGCTTGAAGAGGTAGTGGTGAATTGTAATTCTATCGTGGTCGTCTATGAAGAGTATCACACCGCCTATGTGGGGCTGAAGCTTGCCGTAGAGCTTTAGAGTGCCCCTATAGGGGAACCACGCACACCAGCAAGGAAGCTGAAGTATGTGCTGGTTGGGCAAGTGAATGTGGATGAATCTGTGCCAGTGCGCTCTCACGACCACATCGGGGAGGAAGTCTAAGTCTCCCAATCCGTACGCCGCCGCCTCGAACAGCGCCTCTCGATCCATCAATGTTGTCCTGTAGATCGAAGCTCCTGATACCCCGTGAGCTAAGTTGAGTATCCGACCAGTACCCTTGAGCTTTATGTTCGCTAAGAGACCGTGGAAGTGCCACTCCTTCGCTACGGTTTCTCCTAACTCCTTGGCTATGTCGTAGTGTATCCTCGTGTCTATCGACTCGTGGTAAGGCGTACCGGATAGACAGTGTACTATCCGGTCTTTACAGATTGTGGATAGCAGGGTAACCGCCGCGTCCTTCTGCTCGTCGAGGTCGGTGGTTATCGTCCCGACACCCCGTCCGGCTGGGTTGTTGCCCTGTATTATGTCTCCTAGAAGGATAACCGTATCGGCTCCCCACGCATCGCATATTTCCTCCCACTTCTGCCAGTACTCGTAGAGTTTCACCTGACCAGCGTTCCTCATAGCGCTCAGGTTGTTTCCTTCCTTGCTGAGAACATTCGGAGGGAATATCGCATACCGCGAACCAATGTGTGTATCCGCCACGAACGCCACCACTCGCTTGAACTTCACTGATAAAGTCCGAGGCTCAGGAGGTGGAGTCCACTTGTTGTTTATCATCCCTCTCTTACCTCCAAGATTTTCTTTAAGAGCTCTTCATCGACCGAACCTTCAGGGAATCTCAAGCCCAATGTGTTCGCCTTCTGCTTGACCGCATCCACGGTCCTACTGAGTATCCTCGCGAGGTCTCTCGTCGGTATCCTCCCGTAATATTCCTTCAACACTTCTATTTCCCGCTCAGACCATCTTCTCATCAGTCTCTTTCTTCTTCTCAACCTCTTTCACGACCGGTATCTTGATGGTGAAGGCTTCCTCTTTAAACTCCTCTCCCAGCCCAGCTCCCCAGACTATCTCTATCCTCGGAGGCGATACTTCTTCGCCCAGAAGCTTTGACCTGTCCTCGAGTATCCTCAGCAGATCTTTGAACGTCATCTGCTCGAAGAACTTCTCGGGGTTGTCGGCGAAGTATTCCAGAAACCTGTCGTAGTACTCGAGCGTTGAGAGTATCCGCTTCTTCGTTTCTATCTTCTTGATCTTCTTAAGCTGTCTGATCTCCTCAGCCAAGTGGTTCTTCTTGTGCCTCCTGACTGAGTCATAAGGGAGATTAAAGCGCTCGGCCACTACTTTGATCGGCACTCCTTTTAACAGAAGTTCGTTTATCTCAGCAACGTCCGGATGCTCACATGTCTTGCATACACGGGGGATATTGTTGCACCTCCATTCATGGTGTCAAGAGAAGCACTCTGTGCAGGTGAACCGCATCTTTCGCCTCTTTCACCCAATCATCGACCGTCTTGTATCCCGACTTCCTCACGTAGTCTTCAAGCTCCTCTCTGCTCGATACCTGACCGATATATTCCACTTTCGCTAGCCTCCCCGTCTTAGGCGGGTTCAATACGAGCTTGCTGAGGACGACGTAGACGCCGTTCTTTATCGTCTTCCTGAGCGTGAATACCTCTCCTTCAGTCATCAATTGGTTAAAAGCCCTCGGGTAGTTGAACCAAATGACGCCTTCAACCAATTAGGCTCACCTTCTTCTCTGAATCGCTTATAACACAAACTGCTATTTAAGTCTTGTATAGTGCTTCTAGAACGAATATTAAATAAATATATATTTATTTAATATTCATGTCCGAAGCATTAAATAGAACGCTGACAATCTTTATATAAGCGCCTTGTCAATAAGATAGCGAGAAGGAAATGGGATACTCAGACGTCGTTAAGAGTGTGAAGTCTTCTATCTTGAGCACGATAAAAGCTACCGACTCATTCGGAGATGCTAACACATTCGCAGATTATGTGAAAGACCTGAGCGGTCTCAGCTACCCCGTTGCATTCTTGAGGCTGAGAGAAGACAGGCACGAGATGAGTGGTCCATCCCACACCTTCCACCACCTGATCTGGAGAATAGAGGTACACAGCAAAGGTACGGGTACTGAATCTGATCTAAACAACATAATAAGCTACGTTGGGGAGATAATAGATCAGATAGAGAGTGATAGAACATTGGGCAACTCATATGTCCAGACGACTGAAGTTACGAGAGTATCGTACTCATGGCGCGCCGTAAGGTCAGTCGTCTTCTACTATGCATTCATCGAGATAGACACCCAGGTGATCCGGGTATCGGCATAAGCTTTTAATACCTCCGTCTCCATCTTCTTGGTGAGTGAGTGAATGAGTGAGGAAGCGAGATAAAGTTGGCTTATGTAGAATACAAGATAGACAGAAAGCTTGAGGAGATACCGGAAATTCTCCAGAGGGAAAACGCGTTCTGGACGAGGCTTTTAGATAGAGTCGGCAAGGAGGGGGAAGAAATTATGAGAGAAGAGGCTCCAGAGGAGACGGGCTACCTAAAGTCGACGATCTATCACATATCCTCCTTACAGGACAGAGAGGTCAGGATAAGGTGCGACGCGGAATACGCAGTTGCAGTTGAACGAGGAACAAGACCTCACGATATCGTCCTGTCGAGGCCTCTTAGCTTGAGGGACAAGGCTGAGAGGGAAGGAAAGCGGAACCTGTTCTTCAGAGCTGGAACTGTACTGCACCATCCAGGCACTCACCCCAATCCGTTCGGCATGAGGACTTACATAAGGCTTAAAAGCAGGGCCGGCGCTATTACGGCTGAGGAAATAGAGAGCTGGTTGAGAGGAGGATAACTCGCCAAGCCGTCTCGCAAGACGGGATGGCTGGTAGGGAGGATGAGAGATGGTAAGATTCCTCGGGATAGGTAAAGAATCGACGTACAGAACTGCCGTGAGCCCATCCGAATACATTAACATAATAAGCGAAAGCGTAGCACCAGACTGGGACAGGGTGAAGCTCGAAGAGGCTGGGTACAGATTTGCAAGGGACAAGATTCCGGGAGGTTTCAAAGAGAGCGGTGATATCAACCTCTACGTGGACGCACAGAGCATAACTAAATTCCTTGAAGGACTGCTGGGGAGCGTATCGACCGAGAACGACGGAGAAGTCACCGCATACAAACATACATTCACACCAGCTAACTCACTGCCCTCCTACACACTCGAAATATTCCCTGAGTCTCCAAGCGACTACTCGAGGCAGATAAGCGGTGTCGGCATACTTTCCATGAGGCTGGAGGCAGAAGCGGGGTCTCCTCTAACTGCCACGATAGGAATACTCGGCGCTAAGGAGGAGCTGATATCTCCATCAAGTACTACTCCGTCTTTCGCTAACATATCGCCTCTGCCATTCAACAACTCCTCTGTCGAAATTGAGGATTCAGTAGTAGCCACGGTCGAAGCTTTCAGGCTCGATATTTCGAACAGCATACCGGACGATGCATTTGTACTGAACGACATGTTCTTGCCAGCCCTGAGGCTTGAGGGAGGAGAGATAACCGGAGAGATGGACATAGCTTTTACCTCGTGGGACTACTACAAGCTGTTCTACGGGTCTTTATCCGCAACTGAACCTTCTGAGACACCCAATACGGTCAAGATAGAGCTCACAGCAACAGGAGGACTCACGGGCTCTGGCACATCTGGGTACGAGAACTACAAGCTAGCTATAACGCTTCCCAAGTGCAGTCTTGATACCTCGAATGCGAACTTTGACAGGAGATCAAGGATAGTCCAGAGGCTTGGATTCGAGGCTCTGCGCGACAGCGCGAGCGGATATGCGATACAGGTCGAGGTCGTCAATACCAAGTCATCTCCATGAGAGGCGGAGTGAATGAAAAGGATAACCTCACCGTCCGAGTACAGGAGGAAGTCCCCGCGCACTAAGGTGGTCGAGACTCCGTCAGGCGCGGTCTTCAAAATACGGGAGATAGACATAGTGACGTTCGGTGAGCTTCAGAAGCTCTACGCGAGGATGCCTGCTGGACAGGTGAGTGCTCAGAATGCGGTTGAGTACTTGCCCGAGCTCGCAAGAGTGCTCCTGCCAGCTGGAGTAGAAGAGCCTAAAATCGTGGCTGGTGAACCGTCTGAAGACGCGTTGTCAGTCGACGAGATAAGAACAGGCGACAAGATAGCCCTGATATTCGAGATAATGGACTTCAGCGGAATAAGCAATCTGGCTGAGAAGCTCCCGAAGTCCTTTCGCAGATGGGCCTCTCGGAAGGCTCGTAGCTAACATGAGCGTACTGCTCGGCATTAGGCCTTCGGATCTCGTTGAGTACGAAGGGACTCCGATAGAGCGCCTCCTCTTCGATGCCGTGGTGCTATCGAAGGCCGAGGCAACCGAGCCGACTAGCACCAGAGAGCTGATCAGGAGATCGCGTGCGAGGATGGGGGTCTATGTCTGAGGAAAGGAGAATAGAAGTAATAGTAAGGTGGCTTGAACAGAACAAGGAGGTAGGGGAGAAGCTAGTCAGCCAGCTAAATGCGATCAGGGCGAATCTCGAAACGCTTGGTCAAACTGCCCAGAACATTCAGAAGACTCTTATCTACGGTTTTGGAGCTGTCCACGACCAGCTTCTGAGGACGAAGCGCGCCTCCAAGGAGACGGAAGAGGCAACTGCATCAACCAGCAGGGGATTTGAGAATCTTGGGAAACGGATCAGTATATTGGGATGGCGCCTCTCATGGATGGCATACCGTCTGATGATGATGGGCAGGATTGTCATGAGGTGGATGGTCAAGCCTGTCAATTTTGCGATTAACACCCTGACCAATTGGGAGAGGTCTCTGGACACAGTTGCGACCTCGATGGGTCTCCTGGCGGTTGCAGGTCAGCTAACGGGTGAGCGCCAGGAGTACCTTCAGGAGACCTTAGAAGGATTAGCCGAGCAGGGGCCGAAAGTTCAGGGTGCATTCCTTTACTTTCAGTCCGCTCTCATAGGCCTGGTCGTTCAGGCGGGCGAGCCTCTTGCCGAGCTCTTCTACAAGCTCGGTGATTTATTGCGGGGCCTCGCGCCCATCGTCAGGGAGACCGTTCTTCCGGCTCTTAACGAGCTCCTCAGCGTATTTGTTGGGTTCCTGCCCACCCTGAAGGAAATCGCTGTTTCGGCTATCCCGCCCGTCATCCAGGGCTTGAGGGATTCGATACCCGTCTACCAAGCCGTGCTCGGCATTCTGAAGCCCTTCGTCCCGTTTCTGGCAAAGCTCGCAGGCGCATTCGCTCCCCTCGCACCCCTGCTCATGGGCTTGGGCACGGCTCTCTACTTTGTCACTCCCTTGCTTCAGCTGTTCGGAAGTGTGATTTCCCACCTGCCCAAGATCCTGGGCGTTCTGAGGCATCCCATAAGTGCTTTGAAGACTGCGTTTGACTTCCTGAGAGGCGGTGTAGGCGGGCTGATCAACTTCTTCAAAGGTCCATTCAGGTCGGGCCTATCAAGTGTTGCGGGAGCACTTTCAAAGCTGGGGAGCTTTATTAAGTCAGGAATCGTGCGGGCTGTGGGGGCTCTCGGGAGTGCGTTCTCATTCTTAGCGGCTCATCCTATGGTCGCGGTTGTTGTGGCTATTATGGCTGTAGTCGGGGCTCTCGTCTACCTCTACAACACGAACGAGAACTTCAGGAAAGCCGTTAACAAAGCATGGGAGACGATAAAGAACGCCGTGCTGGGAGCCGTCGGTGCGATCCAGAACGCGTTCAGGGGGTTCTTGGACTGGATAGAGAGCTTGAAGAAGGGCTTTCTGGGCTTTGCATCTTCGGTCATGAACTTGTTTGGAGGAATAATCAGCAAGACGGACGAGTTCAGGAGGAGCCAGAGGGAGCTTGGCAACACAGTTTCAGAGCTCTATGAGCACTCGATTGGCAAGACGATAGCTCGGGATCTGTCTTGCGCAATCGAGAGCGTGCGCGAGGCTCAGAATGTGTTCAGCAGGGCTGATCTGAGCATAGGAGCCAGCATCACGCCGCGAACTGTGGCTTCACCATCCGCGTCTCCCATTCAATACATTTCGATCTCAGCTCCCATAACCATCGAGTCTATATCGAGCTCTATGGATCTGGATGAAGTCAGCGATGCTGTTACGGATGCGATAAGTGAAGCGGTGAGGGAGGTGATGGGATGACCTGGCATCTGGGATCAATAGAGCTTGACAGGAATCCCCGGAAGGTGTCGAGGAAGAGCTCTCAGTCGCTCAAGTCGATCCCGATAGTAAACCAGAACCCGTTCATCTACTCCTTGGGATCTAAACCGCTAGTCCTGTCCCTCGAAGCTCACCTGTCAGAGACCACTTCAGTTGAGCTTATGGAGCTTGAGAGGAATACACTGGTTCAGCCGATCAGAGTAGTAAGTGATGATACCGAGTACGATGGCTTCTACTTCATCAGCGCAATATCTGAGGACAAGAGAGGTGGACCACCGGGCTACAAGCTGGTCAAAGTTGAGCTGTACTTATACGGCGGTCTTGGCTCTCATACCCAGGGCTACAGGGTAACTAATTTAAGCAAGGTAACGAATGATTGGAATATATGAGGTGGTGTAGGTGATAAAGATAGTAGGTATAGGAAGAGAGGGCGATACGGTGGTATTCGAGGTGGAGTTCGACTTCAGAGGCAAGATACACCGGCTGACCATCAAGAAGACGGTTGACGAGCTTCTGTCATTCGAGGACAGAGAAGCTTTCCTCAGCTACGTGAAGAAGGTGGTGAACAAGAAGAGGACTGAACTGTTCGCTGACTTAGCTGACGAGTACGTGCCTCTAAATGAAGATCTGGAGGCTGAGGAAAGTGCCTAATTACGAAATTGCGCTTCCCCCCGGGGCAAAGAATATCCGGATCAAAACTTCAACGCAAGAGATCCCAGTTGATTGGTACTTCTACAGACACGGCAAGGACGGAGCTGAAGTAATCGTTCCACTGTTCGGAGGTGATGAGTTCGTCGGTGAAGTACTCGAGGGAATGTGGAAGAAGGGCGATGACGGAAGCATACAAGAATTTACGGCGAAGCTGAATGGATCGGGAAGCTTGGAGCTGACGGGAAGAAGCGATTCTGGAGGAACTTTTCGAAAAGGATGGATTTCAACACGATCGAAAATTCCTCTTCTCGACGAGACCATTATTGATGTTCACTTAAAATTACCTTCTCTCGCAAGTAGTGATTCATTTTGGTTTGACTTTGTTATTTCGGATCAAAACAACGAAGCACCGGATGCTCATTCGAATGCCATACTGCTCAGAATAATTGCAACGACAACAGAATACGAGATCGAAATATATAAAAGAGTTTCGGGACCTTGGATTCAACTGTTAACAACGACGACGATCTCTAGTTCGGAGGGAACATTTCGCATTAAATTCGAAGAGAATAAAAGTGGACATAACCATACGCACTTCTACTTTCATGATGGAACTGGAAGCATTAATGAATCAAGCGATGAAGTCTCCGGTAGTCCGTTTGAATTAGATTTGCTATTCGATAGCGGATACGTTCATTTCTTGTTCCATAATGCGGAAACAACTAACCGAACCGTCAGCAGTGATTTCGTCCGCGTCACCTATCCAGACTTCAAGGTTGTATACGATCTCGATGACGACGCTTACAGAGGCGAGGGAGAGGAGCTACTCAAACGCGCATGGGATACTTCAGGAAATGGGAATCACGGAACGGTGCATGGAGCGACATGGCGAAGGAATGGAAAGTTCGGCAAGTGCCTTGAGTTTGATGGGGAGGATGATTATGTAGAAATAGTCGATTCTTCGAGTATTCAAACGCCTAATGAAGTAACTCTTGTGGGGTGGTTCTATCCTTTCGCAACGAATAAAAAATTATATGTTTATAAAGGTAGCAGAGTAGTTTTTCGCAATTATACAGTAAGAATTTTACTTGAGCATGACGGGAAGATTTATTGGGGTTTCTGCACTCCAACTAAAGAAATTTATTGGACTTCAATATTCTATGAAGCGAACAAATGGTATCATTTTGCAATTTCCATTAGAAGCGGAGATATAAAAACATTCGTGAATGGAGAACTCGATACCCAACGAACGGATACGTTTGAACAATTGGATGTGTTCGAAGGTTATCCGTTAGTTTTATGCAAATCTCAAGGGGATGACTATGGATATGGTCTCATTGATGAAGTCCGCATTTACAACCGCGCACTAAGCGAGAGCGAAATTCAAACGCTGTACAACGGAGGCGAAGTGACTGACGGCTTGGTCGGCGAGTGGAAGTTCGATGGAGGCAATGACCGGGGCGAAGTGAAGGTCTATGATACGATGGGAAGCGATGATGAGAGCGATTGGCAAAGAGTCTTCGACGTGAACCATCAGTTCGTGGGAGATTGCGTAATTGAGAATGGATTAATTCGAGTTAAATTCCAGAACTCGGACTCGATTTTATACGCAAGTTATTGGAATGGAGAATGGGCTGGGCCTTGGAAGATTATGTGGTATGGGCATGATTGGTGGGAAAACTTAAAAGTCGAGAGTATAACTACCGAAGAAGTATACGTGACGTTTTACTCGCCTAAGACAGGTTATTCTGATCGGAAAATTGGCTTGAGGCTGAAAAGAGGTTCGTATCGATTAGACTTTGAGTTTCTGGAAGCACAAAACGATTATCCTTCAAGAAAACTTCACTTCAATAATTACATTGTGGACTATGCGTTTCACGCCGACGATATAGTTGGCGATAAAGCATTATCAATTACATTCCAAGATTTACTCGATAACGACAATTTTGGATGTGCTTTTACTACTTCGGAGCTTTGTCTCCTTATTGCTGGGAATAATAAGAAGCGAGATTTGGAATTCGATTCGGCTTACCGATTACTGATTCACTTCGCAGAGTCTGACAAAGCTTTCCTTGCTTTAGTTCCTTTCAACAAAGTCTCCAATCTCTTCAAGGAAGCTGAGAATGCGACGCTTATGAACGGAGCTACAACCGATACAACACAAACAGATGACAGTGGAGACTCGATACTGTTGGATGCGCAGTACGAACAAATTCAGTTTTCTCTAACAGATATTTTAAATAAATTGCCAAAAGGACGGTATCTGCTTTTCGTAAGAGCAAAAGATACGAATCAAGTTTCGAATGATTTAGGGGTCGAAGTCTTTAACTCAACCGATTCGAGATTTCTAAATGAAGAGAGGACTACTGCAACCTTTACACTCACAAGCTCTTTTGCATATTATAGTGTGGTCTTCGATTTAACAGATGATGAGTCTGGTGATCAAGTTAATTTTAACGCTTGGAAGAGAACTACGAATACAAACTCGATCTACGTCGACTACTTCCTCATCGTGCCAATTGGAAACGGCGAGTCACTACCCCAAGATCTAGCCCACAACGCGATGAGGACATTCACCAAGCGGTACAAGGTGTATAGGCGATGAGCTGGGAGATCTACATAGACGGTGAGCTTGTAGATGCTCGTCTTGATAAGATAGTTGATGAGCTTGACGGCATACGCTATGCCCGATTTAGTCTTCCTAATACTGACGATAATAGAGATCTGGTAGGATCTGATAGATCAGTAGTTATCAAATACGACGGTACAACGGTATTCGAAGGTACGCTCACGGGTGCGAAGTACGAAGCTCAGGTCTTGAAGGCGATAGCCTACGATAGCGTTTACTACAGCATGGACGGGAAGATACACTCGGGAGACTACACGAATACCCCAGCTAGCACCATACTTTCAGATATATGCGCAAGCGCTGGAGTGAGCGCTGGTGAGTGTCCATCCGACTCCGTATCGGTCAAGTTCATAAGTACTGATTGTTGGATTGCCGCCACATTCTTAGCCTACTGCCTCAACAAAGACTTCTGGACATCAGACGGTAAGTTCAACATAGGAGACAAGGGTGAAGACAGAGGCGAGGTATCTCCGACCTCTATAGGCAAGCGCGAAATAAACAGGGCCAGAATCTACAACAAGGTGATAGTCAGGGGATATGACAGAGATGGGAATGAGATAGTCGCCGAAGCCGGATCGGGCGACAGGGTTAAAGTGTTCTTCGAGAGGAAAGCCACTGATCTGACCACGCTTCAGAACATAGCCCAGAGGAAGCTCAGCGAGCTCAATACCGAAGCTTCGAGCAGTAAGATAATTCTGATGATAGACGAAGGAGCATATCTCAACTCTGGAGACAGGATCACGGTCTACGACGAGACGAGGAGCCTGTCATCCTCTTATAAAATAGCTCGAATAACGAAGAAGATAGATCGGGTGGAAGTCGAGCTTGAGACCAAGGACAAGACGATAATGGACAGGATAAGGAACCACTTCTCGAACTTGGAGGAGCTGGGCATCTACATAGTCTCATCGCATCTGGAGGTACCATCAGGCACTTCATTTCCCTCCAATCCCTCTCCCGGTCAGCTCTTCTACAGAACCGACTTAGACACGTGCTTCAGGTACAACGGCTCCTCGTGGGACAAGATAGCGAAGACCTCTGGTGAAGGCAACTCATTTCCCTCATCTCCATCAGTTGGCGATATCTTCTACAGGAGCGACGAGGGCAAGTTCTACAGATGGAACGGGTCTGAGTGGGTATTCGTAGCGTCGTCGGAACTGGGCAAGCTTCAGGGAACGATAGACGATATTCAGGACGGATCTTCGTACAAGAAGACGAGTGCCAGTTACGTTGACGGATCGAACAGGCCTCTCGTAAAAGAAACGGATCAGCTTCTTGACGGCGTGATAACGGAGACGAAAATAGCTGACGACTCCATCTCCACGCCGAAGCTCAAGGCTAACTCGGTGACGGCTGAGAAGATAGCTGCGAACTCGATAACCACGGAGAAGCTGGTCGCAGGAGCGGTCACCTCCGAGAAGATAGCGGCGAGCTCAATCACCACCGAAAAAATCAATCTTGATAGACTGACTTCAGATCCGGCTCTCGTGGCGGGGAGGCTGTGGTGGAGGAGCGATCTAAATCAGCTCAGATTCTATGACGGTAGTATCGTCTGCTACATTCCGAAGTTTCCGATAGGAGATATCTATATCACGGACTTGGACGGATCTAAAATAAACGATGGGTCAATAGAAGGATCAAAGATAGCCTCAGGCGCGATACAAACCGATCACCTCAGCGCTGAGGCGGTGACGACCGAGAAGCTAGCGGCAAATGTCGTCACGGCTGAGAAGATATCCGCAGGTGCGATCCAGACCGAGCATTTGAGTGCGGGTGCAGTTACGACCGAGAAATTATCAGCCGGAGCGGTCACCACGGAGAAACTCAACGCGGGTGCGGTCACGGCTGAAAAGCTCTCGGCCAACAGCGTAACGACTGAGAAGATAGTGGCTCAGGCAGTCTCCATCGACAAGGTTGCACCCACGATCGGTACTAAGAGCGTCGAATTTCTCTATACGAAGTTCAAGGAATACTCAGCGAGCATAGACAGCGACTACAAGCATGAGTATGGAACCTCGCCATACACGCGGGAGATCCTCGCCGAAGAGAAGCTCAGATATCGGCTGAGGAAGCTAGGAGCGGAGCTGAAGTGCGAAACCGGTGGCACTTACATGTTCTGCGATGTGTTCGTAATCTTTGGAGGCCAAACAGTAAGCAGGACGATCCTCAGCGGAGGGTTCACGGCTTCCCTTGAGCAGATAGGAAGCGGAGACTATACTTACGATACCGATACGAATAGCTCCTATCCTTATCTACACACGAGGGAGCATTCATCTAGACGGGTATCTTCCACAAGCACTCCAGGCGCAGGGTACGAGCGCTGGATACTGCACTTAACGATCCCGCCAGGCGGCAGAGACTGGAGTGCCTACGACTATTTTGGTATGGACTACTACGTTAGCGGATCGAATTCATGGAATATAAGGATAAAGCTCATGAGTTCAACTTCTGATTACTTCTATTTCGATGTGAGTGTACAAGGTTACGGTGCAGTTGTCAAGCCCTTCAGTGAAATGAGCCAAGTTGGAAATCCAAATAAAAGTAATATTTACAGAATCGATATTGAAATGCTCGACTCGGGATTTAACGTTGAGTTCTGGCACGGATGCGCATATCTGTCGAATGTTCCATTTGTGATGGTGCAGAGAGGAAGCAGTACGAGCTTCGAGGAGGTCTGGAGCGATGCACTGGATTACCTCGGGAGCGAGAATGAAACATTAGAACTTGAATACCGCTTTGGGTGCGGTAACTCAACGAGCATGACTAATCCGACTGCATGGATGAGGTATCCCGCTTCAGACGTCAGAGGTGTGAGCTATCTGGAGGACGTGCCATGAGAAGAACGAGAATTAAGATAAGACCTGAAAAGATCCCTCAGGTTTTGAGGGCTCTGAGAGATGCTGGAGTGGATGTTGAGTATGCAGAGAGGAATCCGGGCGACGAAGTATTCACCCTTCACTATGAGGGAGACGAGGCAGAGCTAAAGGAGTGCATAGAACAGATCAAGAAGAAGGAGAAGGAGAAGCTCATAAGGAGGCTTGAGACGGGAGATATAAAGTCGGTCTTGAGGGAAATCATAGACTCAATGTAGGCAACGGATGATTCGGATGAGAAAGTTCACTAAAAGCTCTAAGAGACTGAATCGAGGTTCCTCGATCGGCCGAGGATCCACTTCGAGCTCGTACATAGCGTACATCAGACAGGTGTCGTACTTTACCCATGCATAACCGTTCATTCCCCACTCCTCACCCCAGCTGTTCCTTATCAGCCACGCTTGCTTCTCGTCGTCGTATCCCACCACGGCTATGCAGTGGAATCCCACGAAGGGATCGTTCTTGAGGGGATGATAGATTCCTCTCCTGTAGTGGAGGAAGGACTGATACACGGCCATGACTGATACCAGCGGTTTACGCTTCAGTACCTCCTTGATCTCCTCTTCGTCCATCAGCTTCTTCCAGGTTCGGATTCTGTAGGCACCCTTCCGCCACCTCCAGCACGGTATGCACCTCTGCTGTCTCGCCTCGTAAGGCCAACACTTCTCGGTGCATATCCCATTTTCAGCTTGGTCTAATATATCATAGAGTGATGCACCGAACTGGCAACTTCCTCCTCCGCAGAAGAACAAGTGAGCCTCCGATAAATCCACTTCTTTACCGAGCTTTCTCAAGACCGTTTCGATGACTCCAATTGTGCCAAATGCTGTGCAGGAGCCACATGCGCCCTGGTCTCTTATCGGAGGGCAGTACTTCCTCCAGTCAGCTCTACTCAAAGTCCTTCACTCCTCCCGCTATCCTCTTCTGAACGCTGGGAGGTAGTTTGCCAACTTTAGTTTCTCCTATTTCAAAGTCCTCTGGTGCGAGCTCCACCACGTCTGTCTTCTTACCGTCTATCTCTGGAGGTATCAGCTCGTCTGGTCTGAGCTCCGATGCCTTTACTTTCCTCGCAACGAACACCGTAATACAAGGTTCGCCTGTGTCCCTTCCGTTCTTCACCTTCGTCAGGTCGTCTCTCCAGCTCAAGACGTTGGGCTTGCTCCTTATCAGCTTATCTATCTCTGCTTCTCTCATATCTCATCACTCCTTTATTCTCGTTCTGGGTATAAATACCTTAGAGAGATCCCATCCTACGCGAGGTATCCTGTCAAGCTTAATTCCTATCCTCTCAAGTGCATCTCTCGGTATGCTCTTTCTCTCTCCCCTCAGCGCATCTTCGAGGACTTTGTAATCGAAGTAGTGGACCGCATAGCATGCTACAGGCCTTTTCTTCCTGAAGCTGAACAATAAGACTCCTCTTCCTCCAGCTTTCACTACTTGTGCTAACCCCTCTCTCTGGTGAGGTAGCAGGTGGTCCATGTCAAACCTGTCGACGTGCATGGACTTGCACTCGATGAGGTAGAACATGCCTCTGTAGAGCGCTATGAAGTCTCCGGGTTGCTTGGGTATTACCACATTCGGTACTTGAATGTAGCTCATGGTGTCGCTCAGTCTGTGCCAGAAGAACGTGTTGGGATGCCTGTTCTTAAAAGCTTTTAATGATCTCGATACCTCGTACTCAAATGTCTTGCCGAGCCTTGAGTGAGACTTCTTGCGTGGCATATCACTCCCTCAAGTACTCGTGCTTATACACTTTCCAGCACTCTAAACAGTACCTCTTAGTTATATAAGTGATCCCAAGCTTGGTCTCAATAGGCGTATTGACCTCGACATAATACCCGTTAGGTTGAATATAAAAACCGCAATCTCCATCGCACTTCAGCTCTCTAGTGGCTCTGTGCATCGTTATCCTAGCGCCTTTTCTTGTCCAGACTTCTCTCAATCTTCCTGAGATCCTCCTTTACTTCTTCGGCGAGCTCTTTAGTCCTGCATAGACAGAACAGGTGTCCGTCCTTTATTACTTCCCAGTACACGCCTGACTTCTTTATTTCGATCATTTACCCACACTCCTGCCTGTACTTCTCGGATGGGGGCATGTCGTTCGGATGGGAATAGTCGAATGGTAAGATGATGAGGAAAAAGGATGAGGAGAGCTATCGGCACATCTCATCCTCCAAGAGCTGCTTTCTCGAACAGGCGGTTCTCTTTCCACAGCTCCTGCAGATGATGAGCACTGCATTTTCTTCCTCTAGAACCATAACGTCGCGGGAGCCACACTGAGGGCACCTGCACTTCAGCAGATCTACATCGAACCTGTCCGACACAATCTCCACATTCTCACCGTATGGGCTCCAGCCCCACGCCACCCACACCCATTTGTCTTCGGGAAGCTTCACCTCCTATGCACCTCCCAGATGTGCATCATTAATTCTGACCTATTAACAAACCAGAGATCACACCGCCTGCACCTGAGAGACTTAATTCGTCCTTCATATATCGCTTTGATCTCCGCTTCTGAGAGAGCTCTCGAAAATACTCTCATTTTGATTGCCGGACTCTCTCCCATCAGTCATCTGCCTCCTTAGACATTTCTTCAGCGCACTCCATGCACACGCCCTGTCTGATATGATATTTAAGCCAGGACATCCTCCTACCGCACCTCATGCACGGCAGATAAGGCGGTCTGAGCTTCAGTATGAGCCTCTCCAAGTCCTCGCCTATCAGGTAGTAGTCTCCCGAGTCTATAGATCTCAGCCATGCTTTAGTTAAGAGGTCTAATACCTCGTTGTGGGCTTCTTCACTCATCCTCTGTCATCCACCTGTCTACTTCAGCCAGTACCCAGAGCATGGTCTTAGCGTCGCTTATAGCCTCAGGTGTTGGCTGTTCTTCGAATACTCTCAGCAGGTTTGCCACAGCTGTCTCCTCATCTATCAGACCCATGTTGTAGAGGCTCGGAACTAATCTGAACGGATACTCCTCTCCCTCATCGTGCACCGACGCTATCTGCCCTATCTTATCCTTCCACTCGTGCCAGAGCACCTTCAGAAGTCTGAAGAAGTTGCGTATGGCGTCCTCTCTGCTCTCAGCTTCAACCTCTACATCGAGGTCTTTGGTAGTGATCCGGTACTTCTTAACAGTCATACCCGCACTCTCCCGACGTATCTTTAGCGTACGGACAGTTGGTGCATCTGACCGCATCTATGAAGCTCTGCACTAGCGGGCACTACCTCAACTCAACGAGTCTATCGCTCTCCGAAGTATTCTTGGGTCTCTCCCATATCAACAGCTCCATCTTCAAATCCACCACCTTATCAGCATCCAAGTCAGGAACACTGCGTGCACCACAGCTGATATAAAGCTCGACAGCGCATCCTCCTTCCACGTGCCCTTTCGATCCCTCTCTGTTATCATTCTGTAGACCATATTCACCGCCTCAGCACACAGCACAAGTGCGAACCATATTGTCACGGCTAGCTTTAGCAAGCACAGCACCCTCACTCTGAGGCTCTAGGATCGGTGAGCCTGCCCCTATCCTCCTTCCCGCTCGCAAGGAGGAAGAGCTAGTTGTTTGCGCAACGGAGCTGCCGTCCGCACCACTCGTAATGAGCGGGTCGTTGCAAGTGGCTCTTCTCGGGGCTTGCTGGCCCACCTACATTCCCGCCTCTTTATCTTTCTTCTTCGCTGAACAATATGTCCTCCACTTCGTCGATCATCTTGAGTGCATCGCTCAAATGATAAGCCATGAGGTTGTGTTTGAGGTCGAACAGGTGGTCCCTCACTATGCCTATCCTGTCCTTCACTTCTTGGAGCATCTCAAAGATTCCCTCCAGCTCTTTATCGTTCAGTATCTTCAATATTTCACCTCCTGTCCTTGTTCATATAAAGCTTTCTAATCATCTTCCTGATCTCGTCCTGAGCTTCTTCCAAGCATAGGAAGAGCTCATTTTCGTTGAGCCTGTAGTATTTCTCGTTCTCCCTTATCTCGCTTATCACCAATTTCTCTATATCGAGCTTCGCCAAGTGGAACGATGCAGTCTCTTCATCTATGTCCAAAGTTTCAGCTACTTCTTTACAGCTAATTGGCTGACGTATTAGTAACAGCTTTATGATCCTGTAGCGAATAAGGTGGAATAGAGGGTTCACTGCATCACATCCCGAATATCTTATAGACGAGGAATCTTATGAGGCGATCCTTTGGATTATTGCTCTTCGCCACTCTCTTGATGATGCGTCTCGCCTGCAGGTGGTTGTACAATGCCCGCATAAGTGTAAGATAGAGGATCGCTGGGGTCACGAGTATCCCGAAAGCCATCCAGAGCACACGTTTCAGCTTCATCCGATCTCCTCCTTCGCTCTGAAATACGCATCGACCATCTTCGAGACTATGTGGTTTATTTCAGATGGGTCTGAATGACCCAATCTGTACAGCAGTCTGGAAAGTTCTCCGTGCAGTATTACTTTCTTATCCATCTCAATACCCCCTGCATATGTGGACGAAAGGACAGTAAACACATTTAAAGCTGATCTGGCACGGCATCTTCATGCCCCTCTTTATCGCCTCGAGCATCCCCACGTGCTCGTTCACCAGATCGTAGAACTCGGATTCGACCTTCCTGATCTCCTCGTTCGTGTACTCGACCTCCTTCGGCTCTTTGCCTCCAAGAAAGACGTTGACCAGTCTCGGATCTTTGGCCACTTTGTTGTGCTCGGCTAATATCTTATATGCAACGAGCTGGATCTTGTGCTCCTTCCTCCTCTGAGCCGTACCGGTCTTGAAGTCTATGATGAGGTTCGGAGTGATCAGATCAAGCTTGCCGACTAAGACGTACTCCTCGCTGTTCGGAGTTGAGAGAGGCACGGGCATCTCAAGCTTCAGCTCGTACTGTGCACCAGATATGTCTAGCTCCGTAGACTCAAGCCACTTCTGAAAGTTGGACAAGGGCTTCTCCACCTCCCGCTTCACTTCCTCGTCTGCTTCTATGGTTGGCTCTTCGCCTCTCAGTATTTGTTCAATAGCTTCGTGTGTAATCTCGCCCTTGAGCTGGTAGAAGTGCGGTGGAAGCATCTCAACCTCCTGATACCTCAGCTGTATCCTACGAGGACAAGTTCCGAGGTCTGTAACCCAGATCCTGTACAGAGACCACTCCTCAGAATCAGAATCCGTTTATCCTCACCTCATCCCATACCGATTTAACTAGGTCTCGCCACTCTTCCCACTCCATATCTCTGCCCAGCTCCCTTAAATCCCTTGCGCACTCCAAGTAGTCGGTGTAGTGGATGTTGACTATCGCGGTCGCTATCCTCTCCCTAAGCTCCATCAGGCGCTGTTGCCTCTCGTACTCTTCTTTCTTCTTCCTCAACTCTTCAAGCTTCATCCTCTTGAACTTTATCCTGTCGTTCAGCTCCTGGATCTCCTTTTCGAGCTTCTCTATCTGAGCTTGGTAGCTCTGCTCACGCTCTATCTTCTCGACCACAGCCTCTCTGATGAACCCTGCTATCGACCTGCTGTTCGTCCTTATCCACTCCAGAGCTTTCGTCGGGATATAAACCGTTGTTAAGCTCATAGGCTCCTCTTTCTTAGGTCTCGGCATCTTCATCCCCCCCCGTCTAGCGTCCAGCCCATCAGCCCTTCATCCGTGAGCCTTAGATCGAAATGGCGCATAGGCACTTCTGGTCCCATAGGTCTTCTCAGTACCAGCTGAACGAACCACTTAAGCGGATTCTCTTTAAACCTGATCTTTCTCCTCTTAAGCGTCCAGTGCGATTGGATAACTATTTCACACAACTGCTAGCTTGCCTCCTCTCGTCCACCTTATCTTCCTCAACCTTAAGAGCTTGTCTATAATTCGGGAAGAGGTCTCCCAGTTTATCGAGTAGCGCAGGAGCTCGGTCTGCAGGTCCTCTTTGCTCATCAAGCCTCCGTGCCTCTTCAGTATCTCGATGACCTGAGCTCCCTCTGGGTCTGCTAAGAGCTGTTCTCTCCACTTCATAGCACGTCTCAACAAAAGCTTTAGTCTAGCGTCAAGAGTAACCTCGAAGTCTGGAGATATAGCTTTCGTAAACAGGTTGTACCCCAGAGCCATCTTCTTGTAGAGAAGGATCTCAAAGTGCGGTTTACTGCTGAGGAAGTCGTAGAGGTCGTCCGAGAAAGTCACACGCCTTATCCTGTCGAGCGACTTCTGGAGGTCCATTAGCCTGTTTCTGTACTCGACCAAGGAGCGCTTGTCCAACGGAACGTTCTCTCCTTCCCTAACAGCTTGTGCTAATTTTCTAAAGTCTGAAGGAGAAGGCACCCAATAAATATAGCTCAATCTCCTTCCCAGACCACCGCTTATGTCGAACTTCGCTATCTGTGTTCCGGCTATGAGCGTTACCCTCGTCCTATAGCTTATACTGCCTGAAGCTAGCCTCTTCTTGACGAGACCTCCGAATAATGCAGAGTTGAGCTGGGCTTCAAACGTTAGAGAATGCTTCTGCTCAAGAACTTTGGTTATCGCGGTGAACTCCTCTATCGCAACTATGCCGTCTTTGTACTCCTCTGCTAAGCCCATGCGCTTAATTGGAGTTCCCTTGTTCTTCTCTATCGTTCCTACGAACCCTGCCTCAGTGCACGAGCCCTGAAACGTGGTCTTGATCGTCGGGGTGTTGAGTATGCCGAAGTCCTCGGAGAAGCACTGCTTCATAAAGAAGGACTTGCTAAATCCCGGTGGAGCACAGAACAGAAGATGGCACCGCATATCAGGTATCCTTCCGTGTTCGAAGTAGATGTGTCTCCTGAAGTTCATCAGGTTGAAGATGTGAGCTCCGTAAGACATGAAAAAATAGGGGATGAAGCGCTCGGCGAATATCACTTTCCTCTCACTGAGTATTTTGAGGCCTTCGTCGTACAGGGTCAGCCTTCTCCACCTCCCTGAACGTCATCTTGATCTTGATGGAAGCGAATGTGAGCTCAGTGTCTCCCTCCATCTTCTCAGCGAACTCCAGGATTGACCTGAGCATTGATTTAAAGTCCTTGCTGGAGTACACTTTGTTCTTGAATGTTATCTGGACGTGATCAGAGCTACTCATCTACTCGCTCACCTTTACGGGTCTCTTCGGATTGGGGAATCCATGCATGATTATGGCAAATCCGGCCGCTATATCTACCTTCTTCATCTCCTCGTAGGACCACCAGTACGTCAGCCTGTCCAAGCCCGCATCCTTCATCAGCCTGTAGAGCCTCTGAGCCTCTTCGAAGTTTATATCGTGTATCACTACATAACCCTTGTGGGGCTTCGGGTAGTCGCCATCATAGACGTCTTTCAGATTGCTCATCCTTCGGCCTCTCCTGTCTGATTCTCAGACTGAAGTCGTTGAGCACGGTTATCTCGACGTCGGAGTCTTGGCTGAGGATGTGGAACTTCCAGCCCTCCTCTGTCAGTTCCACCTTGCACGCACAGATCTTATTGATTATCAGCACTGCTCACTCCTCCTCCATATCTTATCGAGGTGTTTAGGGCTGACTAAGAGCAGAGGCCTGTCCAGCTCCACGTTCCTCATTACCATCATCTTGACATCTCTGAGCTCGACAGGATTCGAGAGCTCTACGGCTGACTCCGCGATGCTCTTGACAGCCAGCTTCTTGATCTCGTCCTTCAAGTCTCTCCTTGCCATCTCCCTGCACTTCTCCTGCATCTTCTCCGGTAGCATCTTTGAGATGCCGACTGTCAGGGCACAGTAGAAAGAGTAGCAGACCCTGATCTCGTTGGGTAAATCGACTTCCTTTGTCTGAATCAGGTCGTCTAAAGTGCGTTTTTCTTGATTCATTCCTCAGGTCCACCTCTTGTAAATCCAGAATGTATTCCGAGGAATCTAATCAGATACGAATTTTTGCAGTTTGGGCACCAGATTTTAGTGCCATTTTCCGTCACTTTTACCTGAAGACGCTTGTGTCCGCAGTTCGGGCAGTAAATACCGTTGCTCATAACAAGCCTTTCTCTTTCAGCCACTCTTCGGCCTCCTTGATTATCGTCTCGGTAACCTCGGAGAGCTTCACAGGTCCCCAAGGCTTCAGCATCTCGTTGCATATGCCCTCGTAGGATATGTCGAAGAGGTAGGGCTTCTGGTACGTCACTCCTTTCTTTACGTCCACTCCCCAGAAGTTGTTTTTGATCACCTTGCCGAACTTGTAGAACTTGAAGTGCACCTTGCCGGTCTTAGGATCTGTTATGCCGTTCTGTATCCATATTGCCATGCTGAGGTTCCACGGGAACTTCTTGTAGCCGTCCCTTATCTTCCTCCCCGTAGGCACATGAGCTATGTACTCGTCTTTGGTTCTGCAGGTTACTACAAGATACTTCCTAGCTAATTGGATCTTCCTCACCACGTTGTCGATTATTTCGTACACTTGAGCCCAGAGCACAGGTACCGCCTGACCGTCTATATATGCTACGGGAGACTTCTTGCCGGTTCGTCTCTTCCATTCCTCTAATGCTAAGTCCCGTATATCGCCACCTGAGTCTATTACTATGGTCCTGATATCAGGTTGCTGAAGAGCCCACTCCACCCCCAGCTCTATGTCCTGCCACGACGTCACTCTCTTCCACACATGCCCCTTCTCCGGCATCTTCCTCAGCACTATGTCAGCTTTGTGCTCCGTATCGAGGAAGAGAGCTTTAGGGAATGTGGCGCTGAAGTGCGTCTTGCCCTGGTCAGGCTCGCCTATTACCTCGATCGAGAACACTTGTTCTTGAGGTACGGTATCCGGTATGAACGAGGGCTTACTTATTGGTCTCCTGCTCATACACCTCACCCTTGTAGTACTCATCAACTATCAAATCGTAGAGCTTCCATCTCAGAGAGTTGATCTTGTGCCACGAGGAGCCCTTCTCGACGCATATGCCATGGTGCTCGGCGTACTGACAGCACTCGCAGTCCGGATAGACGAGTCCGCTTTTGTACTTGATGCAGAAGTAGCACGTATCGCTCCAGAGGGGTATCGAGCTCACCCAAGCCTCCAAGATCCTCCGCTTGAGTATCATTACCTCTTCGACCGTTTTAGCATCCTTGAGGTGCTTGATGTAGCGCTCGACCTCACTAGTAAAATCTCCAAGCCTGGACTGAAGGTTCTCGACGATCTTATCCACTATTTTCTTCTCAGCCTTCAAGCTCGTAGCCTCCTTTTTCGACTATCTGGAGTATAGCTCTGATATCGAAGTTGGTCGCCATCTGTTCTTTTCCGAGAGAGTTTTCCCACTTTATAGCGTTGATTCTCTTCTGCTCTCCTTCGCCCTCTGAGAGGTAGATGTAGTAAGTTCGGATGAGTCCGTTTTCTTCTTTTGCGATCCACTCCTCCATCTTAGACTTGCACTTCATTAGAATTAATTCTCCCATCTTCCCGCCTCCATAAAAAATAGGAGAGGTATTGGTGGTCTAAAGCTTCACTATGCGTATCGCCCTCATGCTGACGTTCGAGCCTGTTATGTTGACGTAGCCGAACACCAGAACTTCGTCGCCTGGCTGTAGGCTCATCGCCAACTGCTCCTGCTCCTCGGTCATCCTCGAATACTGACCTCCGAACCAGACCGTGACGGGTAGCGGAGACTCTATGTCCGCTATGTCTATGCCCAGAACTTCGTTGGTGTCCCTCCGGGTAACTAAACGTCCAACCCATCCGTGCGTCAGGTCGTTGTTGCCTCCTGAGTCGACCAGCCTATCGAGTGGAGTCGGCTCTATGTCGGTGATCTTCGGCACCGGAGCTGGTTCAGCTACCTCCTGGACGTCTCTAATGCGGATTATTCGACCGTCGTTCCTCAGGGAGCACTTGAAGCTGTAGCACTTGTCCAGCTCGAATAGGTCGAAGTACTGATTGATCCTGTCCTCGCCCCACAGCGATGCTGGTCTGAAGATTATGTCGTGGGTGTCCGGGTCCTCACATGCGAAGTGTATCGTTGCGACCTTGTTCTCTCCCGTATCCCTCATCGGCTCCTTGGCTATGACCCTGCCTATCATCTCGACCTTCCCTGCGCCTAATTGGAAGCTGTTCCTCGTCTTCCAGACTATCACTGCGACCAGTGGCGGTCTGTTCTCCTCAGATATTATCCTCTGGATCTCTGCTAGGACCTGCTCCTTGGGGAGCTCAGCCTGCTTGGCTAGTTTCTCGGCTTCCTTCTCCAAATCTATATCATACAGATCTACCATCTCTCTCAATCCTCCTGTTTGTTTACGCCATTTAACCCATGGCTGGGGTCACGTCTAGTGACCGTGATTTCTTCACCTCATGTACATGAGGAGCCTGAAGAACTGCAAGGGGAGCTCCTTCACGCTCCCGACGCGGATGTAGCTGTTTGGAATTCTCGACAGGAGCGACTCGAACTCCCTATAAAGATCGAAACCGATTAGGTTAGATACTTCCTCGCTCTGGAGGAGCATGACTCCAAGCTTCTTACCTCGCTCTCTTATCCTTTTAATCTCTTCCAAAGCAACCTTGGGATTGTCGGGGAATCCATCCGTTACCACAACTATCCTATCGATTCCACCGAGGTACTTCTCGTTGAGGACTCTGAGAATATGGCCGAGAGGAGTGCCTCCGCTCGCCTCGAGACCTGCTACCCTCTCCTTCGTGTGAATGTCGAATGGAGTCGATAAGTCCTTGATAACTGATATCTTCTTACCCGAGAATGTGAACAACGAGAACTTAGTACCGACGTAATCGAGAGCAGAGGTTATCACTGCCAGGCTCCGCTTGTAGAGCTCGAGATGCTGATCTATCGAACCCGACATGTCCACGAGCAGTAGTAAGTCAGCCTTCTGGGAGAGCTGTTCCTCGTCTATCAGGAACTTCGGCTTCTCGTATGAATCGTAGTACCTGGAGAGGAGGTAAGACTCGGGCTCTATGTCGTCTCCAACATGGCTCAGGTGCTCGACCCATCCCACCTTCCACTTCGTCAGCTGGTTCTTGAGTATCTCTGCGTATGTCCTCACGGGATCGTATATCAGGTTCCAGTCGCCTAATTCGGTCTGCACTTTTCCTCCAAGCGAGGATGCGAGCTTCTGCAAATCCCTCATCTCCTCGTTGAACTTCTGGATGGACTTCATCATAGTTCTGAACTCCTCTTTTATCTCCTCTGGGATCTCAGCGTCGAGCTTGACGTTGCCCTCGAAGATGAGGGTGGCTCCCACGAGGCGTATGCCCCTCGCATCTGGGCATGTTATGTACTTGGGCCAGTGTTCGTGAAGTAGCGGATAGCTCTTGACGACCGCATCCTCCAAGTCCTCGACGGTCTCTATCTTCAGCATATTCTCCTTGACTTCATCGAGAGCCTGGAGGAATGCCGGATCTACAGCTACGGTGTTCGGTATCTTGGCATCGAAGAGGAGGTACCCGGTCAAGACCGCGCTATATATGTTCCATTCATCAGCTATCTTCTCAAATGCCTTCTCCGAAGCTATTCTTCCTATCTCATCCACGAACCTCTTTTCCTCTTCGTACTTGTAGTCCCTGAGGCCGAGCTTTTCGATCCTGTAGTCCTCGAAGACGTCAACGAGAGCTTCTACGAGGGAGCCCTTGACGCTAAATCCCATCTTCTCAAGCTTCTCCTCTATCTTCGGGATGATTTCCTGCTTGAAGGGACTGAAGCGTATATGCTGTGCCTCATGCCATGCTGAGAACCTATAGAACCTCCACCTCCTTATGTTCGCCAGGTTCATATGCTTCTCCATGGGGAGCTTCTGGAAGTAGCTCGGGAGGAATATGATCTTGCTCTCCACGTTGGCGAAGAACCAACTATCCCGCCTTATCAGCGTCTCCTTGTCTTCGCTCCACGCCCTCGCTAAAAAGCTCAGCACTTCATCTGGATCGACCAGCTTGATCATATTAGCGCCTCCTTATCCTGATTGGTTTAACTATTATATAGCTCGGTTTGACTATCTTGATAACGCAGTCAACCACATCTCCGGGCTTTATCCTGTAGGAGAACGGATCTCGCTCCTCGAAGAGGACTATCTTACCACTCGGGAGTCTTGAGTAAGGGAGCGAGCTCTGCTTCCTGCTCTTCATCGCCACTACCGTTATCTCCTCTCCAACGGATTCCGTAAGCGTCAGCGCTATGGACTCCTCTATCGGATCGCTCAAACAAACACCTCCAATTTCCCTATCTTGCTTTCAATTAATTCGGTAGCCTGACGAATGACGACTTCACCCCACTGAGCGTAAACGTCTATGAGGACCATCTTAACCGCCTCGTAGGGCTTGACGTCGCTGGCTATCAGCTTCGCTAACGCTATGCTCTCCCTGATAGTCGGAACGTAGGGCAGATCGGTGGTCCTTAAGAACTGAATCGCTTTGATGAGCTCGATCATCTTAGACGAATACTTGGCTATCTCGGGTACGTGGAGCTTGACTATGTTGTATTCGGTGGAGACGTCTGGGTAAGCGAGCCTCAGCTTGACAGGAAATCTCGAGATTATCTGAGATGAGAGCGTCTTAGTGCCTAGGTGGAGCTTGTCGAGAGGATTTATCGAGGCTACGCACCACCATCCTTCTTTCGCCCTGAACGTCTGACCCTCTACGTTTATCTCCTTCCTCTGGTCTAATGCCTCGTCCACCCTCATAAGCGCATCAGGCTCCATAATATTCAGCTCGTCGAGGTAGCAGATGCCTCCCTCCTCCATACTCAGAATCAGAGGTCCCTTCTTGAAGTACAGGTTGCCATTTTCATCCGTATCGAGCCTACCTATTATGTGGTGCTCTCTCGTTCTAAGAGAGCATGGAATGATCCTAAGAGGCTTCTTGAGGATCTCAGCCACCTTGCGCACGGCCTCGGTCTTCCCTGTACCGGCTGGACCGATGAGGAGCACGTTCAATCCGAGCTTGTAGCACTTGAGAAGTCTGGACACTATGCCCTGCCAGTCATCATAGATGACGTTCTTCGGTATGAGCGGGTTCTCTTCTTCGCTTGACTTACCGGGTATGTTCACAGCAACCCAAGTGTTGCGACCCACTTTCTTTATCTGACCTGTACTTCTCAGAATCGAAAGCTGGCTCAGAAGCTCCTGAGAAGAGACCTGAAGCCGTTCGAGAAGCTCGCTTACTGTCCAGTCTCCTTTCTCCCTAAAACACTCGACCAATTGATCTCTCAACTGTTGGTCCATTCCAACTCACGCTTCTAACTCAACTCAAGAGCGGATTAGTAATTCTCGATTTGAGTATATAAGCGTTATTGCTACTTCGATGAATATTAAATAAATACATATTTATTTAATATTGATTGAAGTGCATATATGCATCTAAGACCTGAAGAACCTGCTGAGCCACCGGCGCCACACCGTTTTTTTCAAGTACTCTAGAAGAGAAATGGCTCCCACTGAGGCTAGGTAGTCATATGCGTCGTTGTAGCTCATACCGGCTACTTGAGCTACCGCACCCACGAGTCCGCCTATTACGAGCGTCTGAGCAAATTTGCCCAAATCAAACTCCTCGTCTTTGCTCTTCATGTAGCCCAAGAATGCGGTTACAAGGCCCGAGACCATTCCGGACGCTATATTCTTTACTACCTCGAACATATCCCATCATCCGATAAGTATGCGCATCGGTTTATAAAGGTTCTGGTGGCGAGGCTCCTATTCGATCTCTTTCTTCATCCAAGCATCAAGAGCGGACAAGCTCGATCACCGCCTCCCCTCATCCAGAAGCCTCTTTACCCGATGAGCTTCATACCTCATGTGCAGACGGGCGATAAAAAATAGGAGGGAAGCTAGGGGACGGCAGTAGTAGATCCTGAACTTCATGTAGAGGGCTTTATAGACGAGGAAGATGGTGTCGATCATGTCTACTCCTCGATTATGTACTCTTCCATACCGAGGAGCCTGAGCACTTCCCGGATCTCGTCGTCGCTGATCTCCCCAAGTCCGTATGGATCCGTCTTCCTCAGGATTTCGTTTGTAGTCTCTCTGATCTCTTTGAGGGGAAAGGCAAGAGATGGAATGCCGAACTTCGATCGGGTCGTCCGAATCCACACTGAACCAAAGTGGCCGAGTATATATGCTATCTTAAGCTGTCTCTCGGTCACCATCCTTCATTTCACCTCTCAAGAACGCTTCGGCGTCCTCTTCATTATCGAATAGAGTAGCACTACACTCTGGGCATCTGTACTCAGGCGGGTCTCTCGTTATTCCACGCAATTCCCAGCTTGCGTAGTCTATCGTATTAGCTGGAGTCAAGAGCGCCGTTGCCGTTACCAGCTCATACGACTGGTAAACCAGATGGTCTATCTCTTTACCGCACTTCGGACACTTAGGCACGCTTGTTTTCCTCCCTTATGAATCTTACCAGACTAGGATCTATCGGTTTCTCACATTTTGGACAGAGAATTTCTTCCATTTCGTAATCGACTGCGTCTTCGTCTTCGACACGGCTGAATTTAAACGAGCCGTCGGCGGTCTCTTCATAGACTTCCCTGATCCAGACCAGCTCTGTGCCTTCCACGAGTATCGTTCTTATCTCCTCTCCGCAGTTTGGGCACTTCATCCTACTTCCTCCTTAATATGAGTCTTCCATCTTTTATTTGAATGTTCGGTAGGTCTATCGGGTCTATGTTGTAGCCGTGCAGTGTAAAGCTCCTGAACCAGCGTATCAGACCATCGTTTAGGTCGGATTTGAGTATTTTATGAACCCTCTCGGCTTTCTTCGGACTGCAGACGTATCCGGCTTTGATCTCCCAGCCGTCTTCTTCCCAGACGAATATTCTAATATACATTCTCATCCCTCCTTTCCAATTCTAAATTTTTCATCTCCAACGAACTTGTTATACTCGTCTTTGATCAAATTGGTTATCTCCCTGAAGTGCTCCCTGACGTAGAAGTAGAGGTCGCTTGAGTCGTAGTCTCCGATGACCATTATCGCATCGCCAGCCCATCTTCCTGCGTTGGGAAAGTTCTTGAGCGGATGGATATCTCCGCCACCGCTTTCGTCGCTCTTCCTTAACAGGTAAATCAGCACTCCCATCCTCGGATCAGTGCATAACTCGTAGAGCTTGGCACTACACCCCATCTTATGCGGATGGAGGTACTCGCCCTTGCATAGGTTAACTATTAAGAAGTACTGACCCATCTACTCTTCCTCCCTGTGCTTACGAGGCGTAGGATTCCTCCCTTTGCTGTTCTGCAAGCCCGATCACAAGAGTGTTGAGGAGGTTAGCCGTATAAATGGTCAGCAGTCTGGCTTCGAAAGCAAAGTGTGCGGCCATGACCAGCTCTCCCTCGGTGACACCCTTCTCTGCCAGCTCGTCGAATACTTCCATGAGCCTCTCGAATGCCATGTGCAGTCTTTCGCAGTCCAACTGTATAACCTCTTTCTTCTTCTTACCCATACTCAATCACCGTAGAATGTGCCAAAACCGGTTGGAACTCCGATTCTGAATGTGGCATTAGTGGACTGCTCAACTTTGATGAAATAGTAGAGATCAAAGAACCAAGCACGCTTGTAGAGACCGAGGGCTATCGAGTACACACGCCTCCTCTTTGGCTTCTTGACGAATAACCACCACATCATCTGTTTGAAGATATTGGCTAGTCTCTCGTACCTTGCTTTGTCTGTCTGTCTGTAAAGCGATGGATGCTCAAGGAAGTCCTTGAGCTCACATGCCTGATGATAGGCTTCCAAAGCACGCTTCTTCCTCACCGGATGCTTCGTGGAGTTCGCTATCTCAAGCGTCATCTCCTTGGCGTGTTCCAGTGCATTGATTAGATTGGTCCTGAGCATTGGAGATCACTCCTTGATATTGTGTTTGGTGCAGAACTCAGCCCACATTAAGTTCTTCAGCTCTTCCTTGATCTGAGCTTCGAGCTCGTTCAGCTGGTGGTGAATGGTACTGACGGTGTAGGCGCTGATGCCTGGCGCCTTTTCCGCTCCGCTAAGAACCTCTCGTATTATATCGATATGCGTCAGGACTTCCAACAAAGCTCTTTCTCCTCTTTTCAACTCATCCACCTCTTAAGTTCCGCCTCTCAGGCTTGCTGAGAGGCTTTAGAACAAAAATAAAGAGGGGAAGTTGGAAGAACGCTCTGGAACTTCGATGCTTAGTCGGTGAACGATATCTGAGCCTTACCGGCTTTCAGGTCCTTAGCAAGGCCGACGAGTATCTGGCCGAGCTCTTTAGGAGAGCTCGTGCCGAAGACCTCGACTATCACTGTCCAGTCCTCTGGGTTCTCGATGGGCCCTATGTAGTGCTTCTTCGGCTCTCCGGTGGATACTTTCTTCGCAACATACTTTCTAAAGTCCATCTTTAACTACCTCTTGTTCGAGGCTAGGAGCCTCGTCTGGAGGAACCGCCTGTACGGGTCAGTCCTCTCCCGAGGCTTATCTTTCTTCCAAACGAGCTTTTCACAAAAGAATATGAAGTTTGGAGACTCAACGATGTATTCAGTTTCTGTCTCTCTAAGTCCCCAGATCTTTGAGGCTTTCATGAGTGCATCCGATGGAAGTCTGATGCGCTCTTTCATAGGAAGTCACCAAGCAGTTCTTCGTTCAAGATCCACTCGTAGGTTCTTTCCTTCCGTTTTAAGATTATCAGGTGCTTGTCTCCGAGGTTGTGGAGCTTGTTGAAGAGGTTGTGTTCGTTCGGGAAGATCCAGGTCACGGTATTGGAGTTGATGGGCAAATGAAGCCTCCTCATGGCTATGAGGACTTTGAGGATATGAAAGGTTCTGAGGTTCGGCGTTAGGCGTCTTATCTTCAGGCGCCTTAAGTGGATGTAGAGCTTCCAGTCGTCTATCTTTTCCGCCTCTTCATACACTCGCTTCTTTAACTCGTCGAGAGTCAAGCCCATCCTGACCAGCTCTCCAACTTAAACTCTGAACTCTCTTCTTCACTATATAGCGTAAAGCGTTGGTGCTATTGGCTGGAGCCAAGAAGCCTCTGCTTGAAATCCTTGTACGGATTTCTTGGGATTCTGACCTTACCAGGTATGTCGAACTCGGAGGCTATAAGAGCCGCACATTTGGACAGTGCATGGATCATGCCGTGTGTTCCATCTCCGACTCCGTAGAGCGCGTGGGTGAGCTCGTGGTGGAACACTGAGAAGGCATGGAGGAAGCTGTTGAGGGCGCTGGTCGAGATGGCTATTACACCGGACTGCTTCATCCAGACTCCCTCTTCATCCGGAGGGAGTTTAAACGCCCTCACCTGGATTTTCTTATCCCGGTGCTCGGTGAGTCGCTTTGCTACCTTCCTGAGCTTCAGTAAGTTTTCGAGTTGAGTCTCGGAGAGCTCTGAGTCGTCAACCGGGACTCTTGTTCTGCCAGACTTCATCAGGACGAATGCTTCGTCTGTTGGTATTCCTGATCTGATGAATCCTTCTTGAAGCTCGGACGGTAACTCGACGGGGACACCGCCTCTCCACTCAGCCTCTGAACTCCATGTATTTGAGCATTTAACGAATGCATTCTGCCCGAAGACCTCTTTGAACGCCTTGACGAACTCGTGTGGGTGGTTGCTGGAGTAGTTAAAATAGCAATTGTGGTACTCCCACTTCTTGAGCTTAATGGCTTCCATGAACTTGACCAGGAGATTGTAGTCGCCCACATTCATCCACAACCGACCAATCTCGTAGCTCAAGCTCCACGAGTCGGCTATATTCCTCGACTCTTCGAGCCTGACGTCCCACAGGTTGTAGCTGAACATAGCGTTTGGCAGGTCCTGAACATAAATGTCCTTGACATAGAGCCTCGTTGGCTGTTCCTCGTAGATTTCTGCCTTGTCGCCGAAGATCGTTGTTCCTCTCCAGACGGGAGTCTTATTTATTGTGAACCTGTCTTCGAATGCTGAGCCCTTATAGCCGTGTATTATCACCTCAGTGCCGTCTGTGTGGTTATCGATCTTGCGGTACAGGAGCTTCAAGCACCGCTCGCCCTCTATTTCGTGAGTTGAAGTTTTCACTTCAAGACCGTTGGACCTTATCGTGACGTCGTAGCCCAACCGCTTTAAGACCACGAGAGCTATCTTCAGGCCCTCACCGAATCGACCTCTGGAGTCCTTAGACTTCTTCTCTGACACTCCGAAGAGTAAGTGCTTAACTGCCAATCCTGAACCGCTGTCTCGGATCACAGTACCCTCATCGGTCTGGAGGATTTCAAAGGACTCGCACTCGTCCAAGCTGTTCTGGACTATCTCTCTTATCGCCTCCCACTCGCCCCAGTGCTTTCTATACTGGAGCGAGATGGGATAGGCTATCTCGTGCCACTCTCCCAACTTCTCATATCACCTCCTTAACTTGGTTTCTCCTCTTTACTCGTTTGAGCAAAGATGGAGCCAAGAACAAGAGGAAAAAAAAGGAGAGAGAGATTAGTTAGGATTGATTTGGAGGAACAATTTTTGGATTTGCTTCTTCGCCTCTTGAACACTTTTTGCTATGCCAGCAAACGCCTTGGTGTAGTGCCATTTTTTGGAAACTAGGATGAACCATGAATAGCCGTTTGGATGCTCGATGATGGTGCCATCGATTTTTATGGACCCTGCTTGCCCCGAAACTTTGTATTCCTCTGGAACTCTGCAGACCACCAACCCGTTCTGGGTTGGTGCGTTAGGAAACATACGGAGATACTGCCCGCTTTGCTTTGGTGGTAGACAGAACGTCTCTTGTCCACTAAAGAGTTGTCTTATTTTTATATCCAATATTTCACCTCCCAACTTTGATCTCTCCTCTCTCATCGACTTGATGAGAGATGGAGCCAAGAAAGAGGAGAAGAAGAAAAAAAAGTGGGGAAGGAATTTGAATCCTATTTAGTCCTTATAACAATTTTGAAATTTTGAAAGCTTTGAAGAGTTTTGTTCAACTCTTGGAGCTCTCTGACCAGAGCACTAAGGTGAGCTTTTATATGGTCGGTATCATGCCGGAGCAAATTGAGGGTGGTCAGTAATTCATCAATAATTTCCTCATTCAATTGCCCATTACCTCCTTCCATTCCTTTTCAAGAGACTCAAGTTCTTCTCTGACTTCTCTAAGGCTTATGTTGTTGGCTTTACGACATTTCTCGCATTCCTTGAGGTGTTGGAAGAAACGCAACCAACCACCTGTAACAAAACTGTATGGTTTGATTGGTCTGCCCTCGTCATCCAAGTAAGCCTCCCAAGAATTCCAAGGATTGCCCTCACTTCTCTGGATATCCTTACCTTCACATACGTTTATCAAACTACCACCTCCTTAACTTGGTCTCTCCTCTCCACCCGCTTGGAGCGGAGATGGAGCCAAGTCCGCGTGACAGCTTGACCATATAGCACAAATAAAAGAGAGGGCAGGTGGAGTTAGTTGGACACTTCAACGAACCGAAGCACTGAACATGGCGCTTGAAGAACAGGACACAGCTTTCAGTCATTAGCAACCATCACCTCAAGCTCCGAGATTTGTCGTTTAAGTTCTCCGAGGAGTTGAAGTCTAATTCTCGAGATCCTTTCAGAGCTGACATCAGGAAGACGGCTGAGTCGGGTGATTTCGCAAACCAGTGCTATGATCTTCAGACTTATTTGTTCAATCAGTTTGACCACCTCCCAGAAGCCGTTTTTTGAAATCGGCATACGCATTCTCACGGACCCGCCTGGACCTGCGCTTACGCTTCCGCTGTTCGGCTTCGAGCTTTTCATACCGCTTTTTGATGGCTGGCCAGTACTCCCGCATGAACCGCTCATAACTGCATGATTCGCCGGTTGGCCAGAGCCTGAAGAAGAACATTGGTTTTTCACGCTGAGTCGGCACTTTGTGGAGCTGTTGAGGCGTAGGTTCGAGCCTGGAGCGCCGTATCTCGTCGACCACCTTCTGGTGCTCCAGATCCCGCTTCCTAGCCCGTCTGAGGATCTTGACTTCAGTTGGAGTCAACTGGCCTTTGTATGCTATGCCCATGCGCCTAAGAAACCGCTCGTATGCTAAACTCTCACGCTCCAAACGCCTGATAACGCATTTCTCCTCCTTGGTCAGCAGTTCGTATGGCAATTGCTTTATGGCATTGATGTAATCGCTGGAAAACTCGGCTTTATCGGTTTTGGAACAGGTCGGTAACTTTTTAACTCTCATTTTAACTCACGTATTAAATAATCCTTAACGATATTTAAGCATTCGGATACAATTCTGTATTCGTTTTTACGAAATTCGCAAAAATCGTTAAAGAATTTTTAAAATCAGCGTAGAGAAGTTAAAGATTCATAAGTGCATGTGAGAAGAAAGAGCGCGGGTGGAAGCCGATAAGACCGATAACGCTGAGAAGTGAAGAGGTGGTGAAGAGATAGGTGGTGATAATATGGCCCACACTTCCACTTTCACCTCGCGCGCCTATATCTATACTCCAACGACCAACGACCAGTGCTTGATATACAAGTGTATACAAGTGTTGGACATGTTGATTAGCGACTAATTAGATCACTAATTAGTGACTAATTAGTACGCTGATTAGTGAATATTAAATAAATACGTATTTATTTAATATTGAACATGTTGAATATTGAACAAGTATAGAAAAGTTTATATATGAGTTTAACGAATATTATTACGCTAAATGAGAGTTGATGAAAATGAATTTGAGAGATCGCTACGTGAAAGAACAAGTACAAAAATCAACAAAAGGCAATTTCTGGGTTAACTTCGGCAAACGTTCAAGTCCAGAAGTTCAAAAAATGCTGAAATTCGTCGGTACACAAAGTAACAAAGAGTTCGCACAGATAGTTAAAGGCCTGCTAAACGATTTGGCAGATGGCGACCTAAAAATCGTTGAAGTTAAGAAAAACAAGTGAAATAACAGTGATTCAACAGATAAACACTAATTTCCCAATTTTTTTTTGTGAATGTATGAAAAATTGAAAGGAGGTGTTGAAAACGGAGGATTCAGAATTTTTAGAAGAGATTTACGAAAATTATACTAGAAAACAGTTATTAAAACTATTAAACGAAGCATATCAAGAAAAGGACAGATTAAGAGCAAGAATCCACGATTTAGAACGAACAATAATCGCTTTGGCCAAAACAATACGAAGATACGAAGAAGTCCTAGAAGATGAAGATTGAACCTTGAATTTCAATATATGACAGATATTTTTTTCGGGACAAGTGACAGATGCCCTCTCACACAGTTCTCAACTTTCATCGGCGATTCCTAGCAGTGTCTTGTATAAGTCTCTTTACTGTTGAGACAACTTCACATATAATTTTCTCTCTATATCAGACCAATGCACTGGTCAAGCTTTAGTATAGCTTTAGCTAATACACTGGTTAAGACAATATGGCCACTGCAAGCTCATGAGGGAAGTACGTCGCCTCTATCTCGGCTATCCTCTGCCTGAAGAGGTTGATTCTCGTCTGGTACTGAGTTGGAATGTACGTGCCCAAATCTCCTCCTACGAACTCGGTCAGACCTTCACCACTGCTCGTGCCCATCTTCGCCTGTAGCACCTTGACAGCGACCTTAAGAGTGCACCACTCCTGCAGTATCTTCTCGCTTATGTTGTACCCGTATGTATAGCTCATCTTCAGCCTCTTAGGTCCTGGCAGTGGCATCTTGTCGTATATCCAGAGCGCGTATCCAAACGTCTTACTGCCAGATACGGATTCTAAGAGGAGGAAGTGCGTACCGGAGCCAGGTCCCTCCTTCAGCTCAACCCAGTCAGGCGCCTGAGTCGGATCCTTATCGTTCTTGTAGAGCGAGGTTATTGAAATGATTGGCCCCTTTATGTTCGTCAGGGGCACGAGTCTCCCAGCTCCCACACTGGTCAGGACGAAGAGCTGTCCTGTCCTCGCCCTGTACGTCACGTCGTAGTAGCCGGATACTTCCTCGAGCGAGGGCACGTCTATGTACACGTCAGTCGCGGTGTGAGATCCAAGCCTTCTCTCCTCGACCTCCTTCTCGACCTCCTCTATCCAGGTCAGCACTTGAGAGGAGCTGGGATTGGTCGTCTCCGTTATATCTATCTGCGTGACTGCTTCCACAAGTGATTCAGAAGTGTATTTAGGTGAATACGACATAGGTTACTACCTCATAAGAAATAAGATATTAGAGTATAAAAGCTTTGACGATCTCGAGGATCACGTAGAAGAGGAAAGTAAGCGAGCTGGAAGCGAAGAGGAACTTCCACTTCCTGTCGATCTCCATCTTCGCCTCTCTCTCGTCCATGAGCATCTTCACCGAGTGCGACAGGTCGTTTATGCTCCTCATGTTCTTGATAACGCGGTCGACCAGCACCTGCTGAGACTCCTCGAACTTGTCGAACCTCTTCGTCAGGTTATTTATCCTCTCCTCAAGGACAGCCAAGCACTCCTTAGCGGTCAGCCTCCTCGAGCCCACTTCTATCGCCTACCTTCCCGCGTACAGGTACACGATATACTTCCCGTCAGTCCTCGAAGTTATGTTCGCCCTTATCATCGGATGAGCTTCGTTCTTCGAGATGTAAAAAGCACCGTTGGCTGTAACGTTTATTGACCCTATAGTATACCAACTAGAGCCATCTGCAGATCCTTCAAGCGCTACGGTCGCTCCGCTGGTCACACCGGAAGCCACAACTATCATGGTGATTTTTCCTCTACCGTTCGTGTTGTACGCCGAAGATGCTCCGGTACTCTCAACGCCATCCAGTACCTTTACGGGTCCGAGCTCTCTCAAATCCACCACCTCTTATTCGATTTGCAGACGAATAAACAAAAAATAGGGAAGCTTGGGCTTACATTCGGCCTATGGCGAACCAGAGACCGCTTACGCCCGCATCGGTCACTATCGTGACGACTCCACCGCTCACCGGGAAGGTCTCGTTGCACACTGACGCGTTTGAGACCACTGCACTGCCCGTCTCTTGGAGGAACATGGCCTCGACCACTGAGAGGCCTGTATCTATATCTCCTCCGGTATCACTGCCTCCGTTGCTGAACCTGCCCCAGGACACCCACTTGTCCCCGAATATCGTCCTGCCGTCAAGAGTGTAGCTGAACGCCAAGGCTCAGCACCTCTACGAGCTCTTGAGGTACTTGACCGCGCCGTTTGCCCTGAAGTTGGTGCATATCAGCTGGGCGCCGTACATGAGCATGTGCCTTGTCTTCAGCATGTCTCCGGTCAGCATTGCGTGCGGTGGCGTCTCCAAGTAGGTTACCGGCACAGCCGTCCTTATCTCAATCGTATCCAAGTCTATGATGTAAATGTTGCCTATGTCGGCATCGGTTATCGTCGCAGACCTGTTCGCTGAAGTCTCGTTCGCTATGTGTCTTGAGGTGAAGAATGGTATCTCTATTCCCGACGCGACGTAGGCTCCTACAGTGAAGCCCGCCTTCGCTCCTTTCCTCGTCGAGACACCGTTTATTGTCACCTGCACGTCGACAGGGACGTTCAGGTACCTCTGCTTTGGATCGATGAGCTTCTGCATCTCGTTGAGGGTCTTGGGTCCTGTTATTCCTATGAATCTCTTGTTCTTGCTGTACGGAACGATCGCGGCAACCACGTCGTCTATGTAGTCGAGCTTGAGGGTTCGAGCCGCACCGGTATCCGGAAGTGAAAGCCCATCTCCCGCACCGCACCCGAACGTGTCGTCCGTATCGGCAGATCTGTCGATTAAGGCAGTGCTCTTGCCCCAGTGTATGTCAGGGTCAGCCGCGTCTGATACATATGTCGTCGAAGCTTCGGCGTTTCCAGAGCATATCCTGTCTATCGACTCTATGAAAAACACAGAAGAGCCGTCGTTGTTCGGAGTGTCGATCGTCCTGCACAGGAGCGCGTCTATCTGGTGCGGGAACAGCTCGGCGTGGTACTGCTTGATCCACTTGGGGTCTAATTTGGGTTCAGACTGCCATGTGCTCCTCGTCCTAGACGGGAGTGTCGTCTCCCATGCATCCACAAGGTAAGCCGGCTCTATCTCCTCGAGTGTCGCCACCGTTGGAGCAGACTCGTTGGTTCCGGACGCAAATGGAGTCGAAGATCCGGTCACTCCCTGTATCGATGAGAGGTCAGACTCGACGTACTTCAGCGAGTCTCCCTCTGCAAGGAACGTGGTCTTCCTCAGGAGCTTCCAGACCTCTGTACTGCGCTCGACCCACATCTGCACCGTAGCCGAGAACTTTGGCTCGAAGTACTCGGCGTACGGAGAGTTGGGTGCATCCCAAGGTCCTATCGCCTTCTTTATCGCGTCGGATACCGCAGAGGCTCCTCCAACGCTGTCAAGTCCTAGGAGCGTGGCTACCATTCCGCCCTTGTTGTACCACCAGTCTAAGTACTCTTTTCCGTATGGAAGTCTGGGTAGCATCTTCTCACTCACCTACCATATACAATAAGTCCCTGAAAGTTATAGCCTCGTCGGCTTTCTTCCTGATCTCATCGAGGTTGACTCCCCCGAACCGCTTGTCCTCCTTCGGCTGTACGCTCTTCTTTATCACTTCCTCGGCGTTCTCCAAGCCCAGCTCCTTGATTATCCGAGCCTTGAGCTTGTTGAACTCCTCGACAGCCTTCTTGTACTCCTCCTCGCTCTCAAAGTCCTCTTTCTCCGGGTACTTGTAGTAGTACATCTCTTCCTCTTCCTCGTCCTTCTTCTTCTTTTTCTTCTTCTTCTTGGCCTTCTCGGTCTCTTCCTCGACAGCCTCGTCCTCAGGAGGCTGAGCCTTGTTCTTCTTCTTCCACTCGAGGGCGCATTCCTTCATGCTCTTGCCGGACTTGAGGCAGTTCTTCATAAAGCTCCTGTAGGACTCCTTGTCCACGACGTCTAATATCTCGGCGAAGTCTTCGATCTCCTTCTCCAGCTTCTTCTCTTCCTCGGCGCGCACTATGACCTCATTGAGCTTGCCGGTCAGCTTCTTGACTTCCTCGATGAGGGTCGCCACTTCGGCCTTCTCGATAATTTCTCCTTCTTCCTCCATTTTGGATCGCCGATTTTTTAATATATGCGTATTAATAAACGTTTCACCCAAGCTATCGTCCCAGTCGTCCTCAGCGTTATCCTCCTTTTCAACTATAAACGCCTTCGCCTTCGGGTTCTTCCCTTCGTCACACGAGGTAACTTCATAAAGCTCAAGCTTGACTATCTCGGTCCAGCATTTATTCTCGTCGCACCTGACCTCTCGACCACCTGGCAGAACCCTCCCTCCTATGCTGAAGCTCATCAGCTGTCCCTTCTTCATCTTCTCGATGACTTCCCTCCCCGTGACCGTATCGTCAAAGACCTCAGCGACTATGAACAGTCCCTTGTCGTCAACACCGCTCTTCCACACCTTCCCGTTCTTGTCAACGTACTTCGGCAGTATCTCTCCGATCTGTATGTTCTGGTGGTGGAGCATCAGGTTGCGCCTTGACTTCCTCCTCATCATCTTCTCGAATGCTTCTTTCAGCGCCTTTGGAGATATCCTCTCGTTGTCCTTGTCTATTATGTTCACCGATGCGTAGCCGGCTATGATGAACCTCCTCTTCTCCGACTTGAGGATGAAGCATGGAGCCGAGTAGTACTCAGCCTCTTCAAAAGCGTGATCAGAAGCTTGGTCTAAAGGTACGAGGACGTACTCGCCTGTGCTCATCCCTCACCTGCACCCCTTCCCACTCAACGAATGGTTTAAAGTCGAACTCTCTTTTAATCCTTTCTATGCTCCAGAGCCTCTTGTCGAACTTCAGCGATTGGATCTTAGCGCCGTGTATCGTTCCTGGTCTGGGGAACAAACAGATATTAGCTTCGACCCCTTCTGGTAGCTTCGGTATCTTATAGCGCTTCGCTTTCTCCTCGCCCTCGCACCTCGTGAAGTCCCTTATGTCGTGCAGGTGCACTCTGATATATCCAGACTTCTCCTCGTACCTCAGCTGTTTCTTCATGCCCGGGAGAGCTGACCTGATGAACTTCCACTCTTTGCCGTCCGACTTCAGGACGTAGTAGCCCTTCAGGGAGTCACCGTGGAAGACAAAGCTCCTGAACAGCTGAGACTTCTCTATGAAGTCGACCTTACCGCTGTCGAGAATCTTAACGTCGGTTATTACGCCTCCTACTTTCCTCTTTCCCTCAAACGTGAGCCAGCTCTTGTCGTAGCACTTCTTGAGGATCACCTTCTCGGACTCATCTATTTTGAACTTCCGCGGGTCTTTGTTGAGCGACCACTCAAGCAGGTAATCTCCTCCTTCGTCAATTCTGATATCGTAGTGCGATCCTCCCTTCCACGAGTGCTTCTGAAGCACGAAGCTACCGAACGCCTTCTTGATGCTCGACTTGCTGAACGAGTAGAGGTCAGATCCCCGCTCCTCCTGCTCAAGCTTCCAGAACTTGCCCAGCTTGCCTGAGAACGACAGCACGAGCACTTCTCGTCCGTTCACCCTTTTGGCGTCCACGAATACTTTGCCTTTGTCGAGTATCTTCACGTCTGCATTAAGCCTCTTCCGCGGGTTGAACAGCTCTCCCGGTTTAAGCTTGCCCTCGAACTCGAACCACTTCTTCGGAGCCTGACCGACGTATCCTGCCGCAGTCGGATGCACATAAAGAGGATTATACCACAGCTCCCAAGTCCTGATTTTATCACCCTGTTTGATATTTAAGAACCAGTGCATCACCGGAATATCACGGATTACCTTCTGCCCTTTCCAGCTCATCTGCTGGAGCGTGTACTCTCCCTCGGCTTTCATCAGCTCCTTTATCTCAGCCCACTTCTCCTTCACCCACTCAAGCCACTCCTCGAACTCCTTCCTGTGCTTTTCGATCCACCACTTGGGAATCGGAATGAAGCCCTTAGGAGGTACCCAGCCCTTCTTCCTCCCTCTCTCGACCGCATAGGGGTCCTGGTCTTTAGGCACCCATCCCTCCCACATAAGCTCGAACTTGCCCGGCTTGGGCTTCTTCGTCTCAGGGTCTATCACCGCCTGAACCACAGCCCTCATGTTCACCCTTATCTTCTCGAACGTCAGCCTGTGCTTCTTCTTTGCTATCGAATCGAGGAAGTACTCGTGGTACCAAGGCTTCTGAGCTCCGAATGTTACGTATCCCTTATCAACAATGAGGAATCTTCCCGGTTCGTACCTAGTCGCTCCCACTGTACCCGGCTTGGCTTCGAATACCTCGCCGGTGTCCATCTTCACTATCAGCTCATCCGGCTTTACCTCAACCTCGTAAGAAGTACCTACGTCTAGCTTCCAGAGCTGGTCAAAGGGAATCGCAGAGCACGGATCCCACTCCTCCTTCCAAAACAGCCATACTTTAGGCTGTCTTGCTTTAGTTTCACACCTGCACTTCTTGTTGTTCATTCCGGGTACAGGTCTGAACGTCCAGTCGAGCTTGTCGATCAGGGATGGAAGCTCTTCAAGCGTGGGAGCGTGGTCTATCTTCGGGTTGTCGAGTATCGTATTATGAGCAAGTATCTTGCCAACGCCAGCTATGAATGTCCCGTCCTCAGTCTCAAAATCATAAACGTAGCAGTTCTTGCCTCGATTGACTTTGTAGATATCGATTATCTCATTCGGTGGCTTTAATGGCTTCCGCTTTCTCCCATAAACATAGATATTAAGCGAATTATACTTCCTCACCGAACTTATTCCGAAATCTCTTCCTCGATTCGCCTCTAAGAATAGAATCCCAGCTCCTAAAGCCTTAGAATGAATCGAAAAGCTCATACCAGACCCATCTGGATGTCCATCTCCTGTATAGAATCCGTCTAAGAAGGCATCTCGTGCATCCTTATCGGCATTTAGTATTAATTTAGGTACGATTTTATAACGGCGATGAGTCGAAGTATTCTTATTTACAACATAACATAGATTAAAGAATAAGGGCTGAGCCCATAATATGCGGAGTCGCCAGCAATTCTTATCCTGTCTCTCAATCCTTGAGGGAATGCCGAACTTTATTAGCTTCCGCTTTGCTGATTTAAGCTTGCTCAAATCCTCATCTGAAATCCATGCTTCCCACTGTTTTCTTCGTGCGGCGTAACCATCTGCACAGAAATATCCCAAAAGCCATGCCCAATCTTTATCAACCTCCAGATTCGGGATATCTACTTGAAGTTCAGCTAAATCTATAGAATCGCCTTTCTTGAGATCCCCAGCTCTTATTGGAGTTCCGTTCTGGAATAATGAATGAGAGGGCGTAACTTCTATGGCTCCTCGTCTAGTCACGACTCTCACAAGATCATGTTCAAAGATATGCCTAGCAGCTCGTTTCACCTTCCTGAATCCGTTTCCGGTGAGAATTTCTAATCCATCCACTTCTTTTATCTCAAGCCCCGTTCCGCCAAAATTTATGATGCACTCTGCTGGAAGAATCTCGATCATCCCATTTCGTCTTATGATTACGGGTTCATCAAAAGCTACGCTCCAACCTATCAAATGGTTATTCACTTCGCACCTGAAGTCCCAGTGCACGCTACGGCCTCTCCAGTGGTGCTGTAGCACATATCTCACTTTGCCGTTCTTCTCAGGCGGAGGGAGCTCTAAGTAGATGGGCTTAGACCACGGAATCTTGGGCTCCTCTTTCAACAGCATGTCCTGAGTTATCCTCATTCCTCTCGCCACCCATAGTAGTACGGCTTCACTCTCCTGCATCTATAATAGTTAGCCAGCTTGCAGTCAATCGGATACTTCAGCTCCTGAACCTTAAGCTTCACCTTCGGCTTGTCAGACTTCCAGACACCATCCACGAGTATCTTAACTCTGTTAATGAGAGGGCAGATCTCCTCGTTGAACGCGTACTTTTCGGGACACAGAGGAAGCTCTATCTTTATCACTTTCTCGTTTCCAGCTTTCTCAAACGGTCTCGTCCCCAGCTTCGAGAGCTTTTCGACCACATCGATCGGGTCAGGCTCCTTCTTCTCTGGTCTCCACAGCCCAGCCTTCGGGAACATCCAGGTGTAGTATATCTTGCCGTCTTCGGTTGTGTTCTTCTCTATTCGAATCGGCATTACGGTCAGGATGCTGCCCTCGGGCTTCTTGCCCTTCACGTTGTAGCACGTCCCAATCCTCAGGTACTTCTTGCCCTTGAACTCCATAATGTCTCGCTCTCTGTACTTGTCCAGGTCTTTCTCAGGAATTGGACCGACAACTCCCTGCCACGTGAACACGTCTTTGGTGCCCTCGACGAGGTGGGGCTTTAGAACCATTACATCGAGCTCCTTGAGGTTCTTGAGCTTACTGTTATGTAACACGAGATTTCCAGTTAAGAACGAATCTTCATTCTCCACTTCAATATCGTAAACCAAATCCTGATGGTCTGTTGAAAGCCTTTTGACTAATATTTTATGAGTGGGTCGTTTCAATCTTGTGATTGTGAAATTGTCCTTTCTATTGGTTCTCTGTTTGTGAATACCGACTTCCTCACCGCGAACATTCAGAATTGCGAATAATCTCCCAGCGAGAGAGTTATCGGAGGTCGAGATCGCATCTCGATCTGGAGCTTTTCGATCTCCGAGCCAAAGACCTTCCCAGAACGCCTCAAACTTCTCATCATCAAGGTATGCGATAAACCAAGGAAGGGTCTTATCATCGTTCTTATCTAAGAAGTTCTTACTCAACCAATCACAGAAGGGCTTGTCCCAGACGATGTACCGGTTCACTCCATCATAGCAATACCTTTTCCCCTTTGCCTTCAGTATTCTGTCTGCCAAATCAGCGAGCTCAGAGAATATTTGATCGTCTTTCTGGGAGAATTCGAATTCACCTCGTCTGTAATTCTTGTTTCGGTTATTCCCTAGCGAACCTTCGGCAACCCAGAAACCAACAAGCTTCCAAAACTCTTTAGTACATTTTATGATCTTTTCGTAACCGTGCCATGATAAACAAAGCTCTTCAGGCGGTTTTTCCTTAGGAATCTTCAATCGCGGAAATACCGGAGTTAATCCGAATGAGGCTGAGCATTCTTGCCAACCGCATTCCCTTGTTAGTACTTCATGTTCTGAAGTCAATCTGACGGTTAATCCATGGTAATCCTTGACTTCGAATAGCTGTTCGTGAGGTTCGATTTTCCGCCTTGCAATCCTAAGCACTCTGTGGAGTTCGCCATCCTTTGCGAAGACCAGAACGCCCGGTTTAAGATAAGCTACTCGCTCAAATCCGTTTTCTGTTAGGACATAGCTTCCACCGGTTAAGCACCAATCTTTATTCCTCGAAGCTCTGTCGTATCTGATCTTGTAGATCGAATCAGTTGTCTTGAAGACAGCACCTTCAGAGTTCGGGAAATACCTCGCCCAATTAGCATACTCGAAGAACTCCCTCATGTTGTGAGCTGTCTTGGACTCAACGACGTGGAAGTGCTTGCCCTCTTTCAATACCTCCTTTAGCTTCTCATACCGCTCGATCGCTGGCTTGTCATACCACTTCTCGCCGTCAAGGTAGAGCAGATCGTGAACGTGGAATATCACACGCTTGTCATCAAGAGAGGAAGGTCTAGCCGCGATCCATTTAACCAGATCCTCTCTCGGGATCTGCTTGTACTTCATCCACATCTTCTCGTACTGCGGATATGCAACCTCATCTGAGTATTCGACCATCTCGGCAACGAGTATCGCATCCTTCGCCCTCAGAAGCTTTGGAAGCTCAGCGACCGATTCTTTGAATGCATCGATTCTGTTCCTCAGCTGGTCTTCCGTGAAGACGCCTATCACTTTGCCATCCTTAATGTGCCACTGAAAGCTCATCCCATCGTATTTGGGTTGCTCCATGATCCCCCTGTCGATCCTAGATGCGCCCCACTTCGTCCACGCATCTTCTATCTTCCAGAACTCGTTCTTCTGCCATCCCGTAGCCGGCTTCTGGGGCTGAGAAGGCTTCCCTAATCTGAGTTCTTCATCTTTCTTCAGCCCATCCTCCGCCGGCACGTAGAGCGGTATTGACAGACCTATTCCGCCCCTTGAGTCGAATATGAACTGAAGCTTCTCCCGTATGTCGTTCCTCGTGCATGCGTGTATCAGAGCTCGCTTTACTTCTGGCAGGTACTTATCTGAAGCTACTCGAATGTCTATGTCGTGGTGGGTAACCCATCCTCGATTGGCAAGACCTCCGACTATGTAGATGGCCGGTACGTCAGCCGGTATCTTGATGACGTCTGGAAATGAGTCTATCACTTCCTGGAGCGTGATCTTCTTCTCCTTCTCCCAAGGCGGATACTCCTGAACCCAGAAGCTCGCCTCCTGACTCAATTTGTCGTTTATGTTTCTCTCCATGCCCCGCCTCTTCATCTCGTTCTCGACGAATATTTCAGCGTTTAAAAGAGGCTCAGTAATTCGCCCTTCTCGCTCGTATATCTCATGGAGCTCCTCGTACAGCTCTCTCAGCTTCTTATCGCTGAGCTTCTCGACATATTCATCGTCTATCTCTTCTAAGTTAACAGCTTTGCTGACTAATACGTTTGTGACCCATCCATCATACGCCATCTCAGCGCCTAATTCAGCGAGCTTCTCCTCGAGCTTCCTGCCGAGCTTTATCGGCTCGGATCCAAAGTGCGTGAAGATCATCCGCTTCACACCGGCTTCTTCGCACCACTTTATCTGCCTGGGTATTCCAGCATGTCCTATCGCCTCATCCCTCTTCTCGTCCCACCTCACAAGACCGTCTTCCCTCAGCGTGGATCCATCGCCGATGTACAGGTCGCACCCTCTCAAGAACTTGTCCCTGTGCTTTTTCCTTATGTTCAAGACGTCAGATGCGTAGCAGATCCTGTATCCACCCACATTGATGAACAGAGCGATATTGGGAGCTTTGGTCGAGTGCAGTACCGGAACGCTTATTACCTCGATATCCCCAACTCTGAATGCACTCCTCCGCTTGAACACCGTCTTGCTGAACTTGTAGACCCCTTCTCTGTAGTACTCGGAGTGCGTCGTCGCATCCGTGATGAACACCGGGACGTCTATTTCCTTGTTCTTCAGACCAAACAAATGATCTGGATGCGCATGTGTGATGATTATCGCATCGCAGTCGGGAAGCTCTCCGTTCACGTCTCCCCAGTCTATCAACAGCTTCGTTTTGCCGTCGTCTATCAGCAAAGAAGCTCTTTTATTATGCAACTCAGACTTCTCTTCGACGTATCCTCTAGTGCCCAAGAACTTCAACATTACGTCAGATTTCTTGAGCTTCGGTATCTTAATTGGATAATTAGCTATCAATAGCTCTCGTTTAATTGGATAGTCTTTGCTTAAAGGTCTCTTGGCGAGGAAGCTCTTCACTTCGAAGCCTGCATCCTTGAACAGCTTTTTGATGAGGGGATCATCGCTGAAGCTCAGAAGGAACTTGCCCTTGAGCTTCTTACACGCCTCGAACAGCCTCCTCTTAAAAGCTTCAGGATCTTCCTTGATATCCTCGTCCATGTACGGAGGATCGAGGTAGAAGAACGTGTCAGGCGAGTCGTACTCCTTCATCACTTCCTCGAAGTCCTTGTTGGTGATGATGGTATTCTTGAGGCGCTCTCTGTAGTCCTCAGGATTAGTGATATAACCGCACTTCCTCAGCTTCTTCCTGTGCGCGTAGTCCTCCATGTTGCCTCCGTATGAGTGTATTATCAGGTAGATGAGCTTGTACGCCCTCTCCACGTCATCGTCTGGATTGGTCTTCTTGAGTCTCTCAAACTTCTCCTCAGACGGCATGTAGTCCATGTTCTTGAGCTTTTCCAACTGTTCGTCCGACGCGTTCTTCAAGAACTTGAGGAGAAACACATACCGCTCGTCTATATCGTTCAGTACTTCCTTAGCGACAGGCTCCTTCCTCCAGAAGAGTGAAGCTCCGCCAGCGAACGGCTCTACATAGACCTTGTGAGAAGGAAGGTTTTCCAAAAATATGGAAACTTGTCGATCCTTACCAAGAGGATGGGAGAAAGGCTTCTTCATCTTCTTGATCTGAACGTCATCTATCTTTACCTGAGCTCCCTGAGGCCTGACGTACTCCTTCGGCTTGTCGAACCTCTTGAACGAGAACTTGTAAACGTAGTATCTGTTTCTGTCGCCCCACCACTCCCTTGCTTCCTTATCGGTGACTAAATGGTGCTTCTTCAGGTTCTGGAAGCCGTTCTCGTCAACCTCAGTCACGCCTGTAAGAGTAATTATCCCGTACACCTTGTCACCGCAGAGGTACATGGGATAGAAGAGGAGATTCTCATATCTCCTCGCCTTAACGATCAGGGTCTTCATGCCCTTCCATATCAGCTTCGCATGCGGTTCGACGAGGTAGAGACCGTCCAGCGCTTTGAGGATGATGCCCTTCCTCGCTAACCTCCTCGCTATCTTTCTAAAGAGCTCCTTGCCGTGCTCGTTGTACCTCTCCGGATGGAACTCTATGCCTCGCCTGTGAAGCTCTTCAGCTATCTTACTAGCTAGATCGATAATTTGTTTATAGCTTATTCGAAGTCTTCTGCCCATCTTCTTGGAAGCATAGTAAGCAAAGCACCACCGATAGTCGTCTTTAAGCACATCAGTCCTCTTCGATCTCGGGTTGTAAGTTTCGATTTCTTGGAACCTCATTACTCAGGAGCACCTCGTGTTCCATGAGGCCAGCGCTCCACGGTTGTCCCAGCTATAACTCTCTCAGACGCACTGCTTACTTTGGGCTTCTGAGGCGTCTTGCCTTTCGGTCTCTTCTTTGCAGGCATCTCCTCCTGAGACAGGGTTGGCTCTGTGGGTATCACGAGCTTGCCGTACTCGTTGAACTTGGCATCGAACCCAGCATTCCTCAGGGTCACCAGAGTATTCGCGTCTATCTGCCTTATCTGAGCCTCCCTCAGCTCGTCCTTCTGCTCTATCGGGTTGAACTTGAAGAGCCAGTCTGTGATGCCAAATCGAGGTAATAGGAAGTTGTTGAACATCTCCTCCTTGTCGCGCTGTATCTCCTTTATCGTCCTGTTCTGCACTTCAAGCCTGATATAAGGCGCTACTGAAGAGCTCTTGACGGACTTAGTGGCAAACGAGATCGCTAAGGGCTGAACACCGAATACAGCACATACTGCCTGTATGTAGACCATGTAGAAGTCGAGTGACTGCATGTCTTCTAATGGAGGCATGGCCCTTATGAACTGAATGGGCTGTTCAGACCCGAGCATCAGGGTCCTTATCGTCTTCTTAGTCCTCAGCAAGCCTCGAACGTCCTGCACTTCTCTCCTCTTGATATCAGCCTGTATCTCGGCCTGAAGAGCTTTGATCTGCTCCTGAGAATAGCCCGGGAAGTTGAGTATGCCTCCGAGCTTGCCCTCGCTGTATGCATCCAGGTTGTACTCGTCCATCACCTTTATCGTGTGTATCAGATCCCATACTGCGATGATCTTAGGTCTTCCGTGGAGTTCAGGCAGTACTCTACCGGTAGATCCGTGTATCATCCAGTTCTCTGAGGATCTGGCAGTTATCTCTCCATTAACGATCTGCACGTATGCGGTCCGCTCAAGAGGGAGACCGCACTTGGGACAGTTGCCTGGCTTCGTGTAGTACTCATCTGGAGTGTAACAGATGGGACAGTAATACTCGTCGATTCCGAGCCTGCCGTACTCATCGGCTATGGGGCGCCAGTACCTCGGATCTTCAACCCTTATCTCAGCCGGTCTTATGACCACGTTGCCGTCCTTATCCTTGAACTTAGCCGGAAGTATCGAGACGTACCAGTCGTCAGCTATTACGTCGTGGTAGACTATGCTTCTTATCAGATCGCCAAATGAGTGATCCGGATTAGGGTGCTGGATGAGCCTGTCGAAGAGCCTTGCCTGAGCCTGACTTGGAGGTCTGGTCTTGCCACCGCATATCGGGCACTCTTCAACCGTCTCCTGGAACTCAGCACCGCACTCCTCGCACTTCCTCCTAAAGCGAGGTTCTCTCCTCCAGCCAGGTCTCACAACCTCCTGAGTTATCACTCTTACAATTGACTGAATGAGCCAGGATTCCTCAGCCACCTGATAGATCGTGGAGTAGTTCCATTTGGGGATGCGGAGCTGAGGCTCAGGACTCAGGTGGTAAGAAGGGATTACAGACCTCGTTGACTTCTCGATTATCGCAGGAGGCTTCTCCGATACCCAAGGCAAGCTACTCCTCCTCCTTCTTCTCGACCACTATTTCAACCCGTTCAAGCAATACGCTCTCAGAGATGTCCACGCCGTTGATGAGAATCCTAAGCTCAGAGGGCTTCGCGTCGAGCTTCATGCCGAGCGCTTCAACAGTTCCGTCTTTATCGGCGTAGAATACCCGCTTCTTCATGCTCACCACTTCAACACTCTAAAAGAGGCATAAATGCTTAATTAAGCTTTTGCCTACCAGTCGAGGAATGCAAAGCCCGGACGTGATCCTCCCTTCCTCAACGCCCAAGCCGCGAGTGCGAGGGCGATAACGCAGTCGTCGTGGTGCCCCTTAGGCGCTTGGTACTTGTGCCTCCCAGTAGGCGTCGTCTCTATGCCGAAGAGCTCCAGCTCCGTCAGCAGTTCTGGTATCTCAGGAAATGTGATCTCAACCTGCTCGATCATTATTGCCAAGTTGTCTATCAGTGCTGTCTTCCTGCTTGGGCTTAGATAATATGGTCTAACTTTGGGATACTTCTGCGCTATGAAGTCGTAGAGGGGATCACCAAGGCCTGTAGAGTCAACTATCAGCTCCGCATTATACTGACTTACTAGGTTAATCA
>Ga0164311_10000026_pt1 | contig 49921 bp, 44 predicted proteins | sample GuaBasSedimGuay2_FD_121796 | JGI IMG/M metagenome (GOLD analysis project Ga0164311, IMG submission 121796) | Subseafloor sediment microbial communities from Guaymas Basin, Gulf of California, Mexico - Guay2, Core 4569-9, 9-12 cm | ecosystem: Environmental > Aquatic > Marine > Hydrothermal vents... | reverse complement strand
TTTATATTTTCAACTTTAACATTTGACCATATACCTAACTTTAAACTCATGCTAGAAGAAATATTTAGATTATTGAAAAACGAGAGAATGTTTATTGTATCATCATTTAACGAAAAATTATTAGAAAGATATAGGAGAAATCATGGCATACCGGAAAACACCATAGACTTTGAAACAGAAAATGTTCCCAAAACCTATGTCTATGAGAAAGGCCATACGCCTGAAGAATTAACTCCTATTTTTAAAAAGATAGGATTCAAGAATATAATAGTTATTAGCTGCTGCTTATGGCCAGTACTTCTAAGCATATTACCTAAGGGAATTAGAAGTAAAGTGTTAAGAATATATGGTCCATTGATAGATAAGGTGCTTCGTTTATTCCGACTGTTTAGAGAAAACGCTCTTCTCTATATTTACCTGGTTAAAGCTTAAAGACTGGTTTCCCATAATACAAGTTACGATATAAGAATACGGTTTGATAGTAATGTATAAGAAGATAGCTATTGTTGGTGCGGGTTCTGCTGGTGCTTTTCTAGCTTCCCTCCTTACCCAAGCTGGAGTAAATGTTGATATCTATGAGAAATCTAGGAAAATAGGATGTTTTTGTGCTTGGGGAACCATAGAATCTGAGCTTAAAAACTTACTTAAATATGTTGGTTTAAATTTTGAAGACTACATTTTATCTAAAGTTAAGAGAATGATTGTTGACGATATAGAACTTAAGGTAACAAACCTTGTAACTTTCAACAAACCTAAGCTAATATATGATCTAATTAAAGGTTTAAGAGTTTTAAGAACGGAAGCAACTAAGGAAATTGCCGAAAAATATGACTTGATAATAGATGCTACAGGCTATAGAAGAAGCCTTTTACCAAAACTAAAAAATGATCTTTTAACACCAACCATCGAATATGTCATTAGAACCAAAGACCTTAATGAAAATACAATATATATTAAGTTCGGTAAAATAGGTTATGCATGGATATTTCCTATGGGTGATGGTTATTGGCATATAGGTGCAGGAGACATCGTAGTTAATCCTATACTGCTTGTTAGGAAAATATTTAAGAAATTCAATATTAAAGGTAAGGTAACATGTTCATGTGAAAGCTATATACGATCTAAACCTCCAGCATACTGTAAGCCCATAGTTTACCGTAATATAGTTGGATGCGGTGAAAGTATAGGTACAGTTTTTCCAATAACTGGTGAGGGAATAGCCCACTCTATGAAATGTTCTTTAATTCTCTTTAATCACATATTGAATGGTGAATACTTGGAAAAATATGAAGAAGCCGTTATAAAGGAGTTTAAATGGTTTAACTCCATATTTAAACTTACATGGCTCTTAACCGGGCCCAGATTTAAACTTGTTTTTCCTCTTTTGAAAAGCTCGCTATCAATATTAAAATATGTTAAAAGACTTGGCGCTAAACCACCAACTGCTATTATCAAGGCTCTAATTAAATTGTTGTTAAGAAGAAAAATTTAGCTAAAGATGAATTATTGGAAGCTCCTTTATAGATCTCATGACGAGTGATGTACTTGTCGATAGAACACCTTCTATTTGCCCTAGAATGTCTAGTATTCTAGCTAATCCTTCATTGTCTGTAGCATAAACTTTAGCTACTGCAGAATATTCTCCAGTAATATCATATAGTTCTACTACTTCCTTAATTTTAGAAATTTTTTCTAAAGCTTCATTATGCTTTTTAGGGTCAGTCTTAATAAACACATAGGCTCTAATATTAAAACCTAATTTAGCAGGATCAATTATAGCAATAATGGATTTAATGTACCCTAGTTCCTTTAACCTTTTTACTCTAAGATGAATAGTTGAGGGGCTAACATCGACTTCTTTAGCTATTTCAGCATATGTTAAATCAGCGTTCTTTTGTAATATATTCAGAATTCTCTTATCAAGGTCATCGATAATATATTTAGCCAAATCTAACCACCAAGTAGAAAATTTGCAATACTGATAAATATAATTTCTCAAAATATTGAAAATAGAAAATTAGAAAAATAGTTGATTCTATTTTTAATAGATTAACTTAACTACTGGCAAAAGTGGTTAAGAATACTTTAAATACACCTTAAAATAAATGAAATATTGTTCGGAACACTATGGTGTAGCTTATGCGGTATTTAAATACTTGGAAAATAAGGAAAATAATGTTTCCTGTTATTTTTTTAGTTATAGGAATTATTATAGGATTGCTTATAGGCTATATGATGCTAACTCAATGCTATGGTGCTTTAAATGAAACACTAGGTAGCGTAAAGGAGGTTACTGAAGAATATGAAAAACTAAGCTACAGTTATAAATTATCATTGATTCTTGACACCATAGAGCTCGCTCAGTGGAATTCTCTATCAGCTGCTCATACGTTAAGCCTTAAGCTTATCATGCAGAAAATTAATGTAACACCGTATGATGTAAAACCTGGGCTTTACGTTTCAAGGGTAAAGGAAATGCTGAATGATAGAATAAACATGTTTAAAAACGTGAAACCACCAGAACATGTGAAAGAAGAACATTTAAAGATACTAGTACTGTTAAATCAGTTAAGCGATGAAGTCGAAGACCTATATAAAATTTCTATAAAGGCAACTTTAGAACCAGAAGATGTAAGCGACGCTAAAAGGATTGTAAATGAAATATTTGACGTTGCAGAAGAAATAAGAAAAGAAATAGAATATATAACATCTAATCTCTAGGTTAATAGTTAATTTTAATAAAAATATTTAATTTGAAGACTATTTTTTATGTTCTCCCATGGTCATGCTCATAACTGCTTTCTGTACATGTAGCCTGTTTTCTGCTTCTTCAAAGTACAGAGATTTCTTGTATGCGTCTAAAACTTCATCTGTTACTTCCTGACCTCTATCTGCTGGTCCACAGTGCATGTAGTATGGTTTTCCAGTTTCTTCTAGAAGATCTAATGTTACTATCCAGTTCTTAAACTTATTTTGATATGCTTTAGCACCTTCCTTATCTACAACTTCATTGTATGGTGGGAAAAACCCTCTGGGACTCCATGCTTTCGGATATACGAACGTAGCCCCTTCAAAAGCTTCCTTCATATCGTGAGTTATTGTTAGACTTCCACCGTACTGGTCAACTAGTTCCTTTGCTTTCCTCATTACTTCATTCATTAGCTCGAATCCTGGTGGATGGGCTACAACAACTTCTGCTCCAAACATAGCAGCAATTAATGTTACACTTTGAGGTACAGCTAAAGGTTTAAGCCCACCAGAATACGCGTAGCTTACTACAAACTTTTTGCCTCTTAAATCTTTAGGCCATCCAAGGGCTTCTAAAGCTGCCATAATGTCTGCTAGCGCTTGAAATGGGTGATATACGTCATCTTCCATGTTAAGTACTGGTATTGTAGCCCATTTAGCAAACTCGTTAATGACCCTATGTCCTCTGCCAATAATCCACTTTGCCGCATCACCATAAATTCTAATAGCTATTGCATTACCATACCTGCTAAGGACTCTTGCAACATCACTAATAGCTTCTGTTTTGTAGGGTATCATATCTTCAGGTAGAGTTGGCGTGTAGACATCTTGTGGGCTAAGAAAATGTGCGTGACCGCCTAGCTGGAACATGCCTGCTTCAAAACTATTTCTTGTTCTCAATGATCTATTATAGAATAGCATAAACAGTGTTTTACCTTGTAAGTAGGGTGTTGGTGTACCCTTAGAAAATTTCTCTTTAAGATCTTTAGCTGCCTCAATAACCTTTTTTACTTCCTCTTGAGTATAGTCTATGTTTTTTAGCCAATCCCTACCTTCAAAATATCCCACATACCAGGGTGTGCTCAAAACTTTTCACCTCGGAGGGGACACTAAGGTATAGTATTTAAGAGTATTAAAATTCTATTATAAACCTAGACATAACTTCTAAACTAGAAACGGTAACATATTTTTAAATAGTCCATGATAAAATGAGAAACAATGGAATGCAGGATTAAGTAAGAAAATAGACTCTATCTATTACGATTATTCTTTGTCTTTTTTCTAAGCCAAGCCACCCATAGTTAATATGAGGATAGCCGCCTTGGCGAATAAATTGTTTTCTGCCTGCTCATAAATTACAGACCTTGAAGAGTCCATTACAGCATCGTCTGCTTCGTGATCTCTAAGAACTGGAAGCACATGAGTTATTATGGCGTGATCATCCATTAGGTCAAGATCTTCAACCTTAAGCCTCCAGTCACGATATTTCTTATATATCTCTAGTTCCTCTTTACCGAAAGCTGTAGCTCCAAGTTCGGCGAGTTTTCTTGAACACCAGCTCCTCGGAAATACGACATGAGCCCCTTGAAGAGCTTCTCTATAGTCATTAACAAATTCTACTGAGCCTCCACTTTCCTTAGCATTCTGTTTAGCCCATTCAACATATTTTTCTGGAAGCTCAAAGCCTGGTGGATGGGCTACAACAACATCCATACCGAACCTTGTTGCTATAAGCATGTCCGCATTGATACTGCAATATCCTCTGATTATTGGAGCGTAAGCCCACATTATAACAAATTTTTTACCTTTCACATCACCTAATTTTTCCTCTATAGTCATAAGGTCTCCAAGTGCTTGGGTTGGATGTTCTTGATCATCTGCCATGTTTATTACTGGAACTTTAGCGTATTTAGCGAATTCTCGGATAACCTTATGTCCTTCGCCGTACCTATAGTCTATGGCTTTATCTAAAATTCTAATACCCACACCGTCGCCAAATATTTCATACATTTTAGCAATGTCTTTTAATGCTTCACCTTCTCTAACTCTAGTCATTCTAGCCTCAACATATTGTGCATGACCTCCTAGAAGGGTCATGGCTGTTTCGAAGGCTGCTCTAGTTCTTGTTGACGGAGCATAAAACAGCATTATAAAAGTTTTCTTTTCAAGGTAGTTTGGTATCCCTTTAGGTCCTTGGTAATAGTATAGTCTCTTAAGTTCTTTAGCTAATTCTATTGCTGCTCTAAGCTCTTCAATAGACCATTCCTGCGTTGTTATTAAGTCTTTTCCAATAAGACTTGAAACAACCGATTTCAGGAAAACCATTTTTATAAAAACACCTCTCCGATAGTAAATAGTCTTAAAGGAAATTTATAAGCGTTGTAAATTACCTTATGACTGTTCCATAAACAACTTCATGAATTATAAAAATTAGCTATAATATGTTTTTAATGCTTTTCTAAAACTGTCTAATGTGGGTTCTATTTTAGGTGAGTCGCCGCTTACTTTTTTAACTATATCTGGGTCTTTTAGGCCGTGTCCTGTAATTAGAACAACTGCTATGTCTCCTTTGTCTATAACACCGTCTTCTAGTAACTTCATGTATCCAGCTAAACTAGCAACACCAGATGGTTCTGCAAAAATTCCCTCGTATTTAGCAAGCATTTTCATGGCCTTAATTATTAGTTCATCAGAGACTTCTTCAGCAATACCCTTAGTTTCGTTTAAGGCTTTTAGGCCGCCATCGTGATCCCATGGATAAGGATCTTCAAGGCCTGTGGCTATTGTTTTAGGTTTAGGCCATGGCTTAATTTTGAAGGGTTTAGCTTTTTCTTTCCATGCCCTAACGAAGGGTGGGTTACCCGTAGACTGAATAGCAGCTAAATGTGGTAGGTCGCTTATGAAACCTAGTTCCTTAAAGTCTCTAAATCCCTTCCAAACGCTTGTAAGTAAAGCTGCAGCACCTACAGGAACCATAACCCAGTCAGGTATATTCCAGTTTAGCTGTTCAACAATCTCATAGGATATTGTTTTGGGACCTTCAATCTGATACGGGTTAAAAGGTCCAAAGCTCGGACTAGGGTACCAGCCGTATTTTTCATATGTTAATTTCATCATCTTAACTGTAGGGTCTTCTTTACCTAAACCCTTTACTCTAAAAACTTTGGCACCATAGAATAGTAGTTGCGCTACTTTACCGTAACCTGCTTCTTCAATTACAAACGCGTATGTTTCTAAGCCTGCTTTAGCACTATAAGCAGCCAATGCAGCTGCCGCATTCCCGCTAGAAGCAGTAACCGTAGTTTTATATCCGAACTCCACGGCCATGCTAACAGCAACAGACATTCCACGGTCTTTGAAGCTTCCTGTGGGGTTTCTTGTTTCATCCTTTAAGTATAGGTTCTTAACTCCGAGTTTTTCAGCAAGTCTCTTAGCTTTAACAAGTAATGTTCCTCCTTCGCCTAAAGTTACAATATTCTTGTCTCCTTTTACGGGCATTAGTTCTCTATAGCGCCACATGTAGAAGGGTCTTCTACTAAGAATTTCCTTAGCAAAGACTTCCTTAATTTTTTCATAGTCGTAATATATGTCCAATCTTCCTAAATCATTGTTTACACATGTTATGGGTTTTTGATCAAGATGATATATTTTACCACATCTACTACATTTCAAATACTTAACGTAAGAAGTCATTCTTGAAACCCCTAATAGTAAATGTTGTTTCGCAGCATTTATTATGATTGTTTAAAAGGCCAATGAAATATCATGTAGTATGTTCTAAATCAGTTAATCTCTATGGTTTTAAATTACCTTTATATAATTCTCTCTAAACTATCTAACAACGTAAACTCAAAGAGGTTCTAAGAATTATGAGCAAACATAAAGGTTTAGTTGTAATAGCTTTGGGCGGAAACGCCTTCTTGCGGAAGAGCCAAAAGGGAACAGTAGAAGAACAGTGGAATAATGTTGTCAAAGCCATGAAACAGGTAGCTGACATTATAGAAAAAGGCTATAAAGTATTATTAACGCATGGTAACGGACCTCAGGTAGGTAATATCTTAGAATGGATGGAAGCTTTAAGAGAAAAAATACCTCCACTAACAATGGATTTCGCTAACGCCATGACCCAGGGATGGATAGGCTACATGATACAACAGTCATTATCAAATGAGCTCAGAAAAAGAGGAATAGATAAGCAAGTAATTACAGTAATTAACCAGGTTTTAGTTAGAAAAGACGACCCTGCATTTCAAAATCCAACAAAATACGTTGGCCCATACTATAGTAAAGAAGCAGCCGAAAAGGTGGCCAAAGAAAAAGGTTGGTCTATGAAACCTGATCCTAGGGGCGGTTGGAGAAGAGTTGTTCCATCACCTGACCCCATAGGTAATGTAGAAATAGAAGCAATAAGAACACTTCTCAAAAACGGATTTATAGTTGTAGCCTCCGGAGGCGGGGGAATACCGGTAATTGATGAAAACGGTGTAATTAAAGGAGTAGAAGCCGTAATAGATAAGGACCTCGCAGGTGAAAGATTAGCTTCACTTGTCAGGGCAGACTATTTTGTGATCGTAACTGATGTTGAAGGAGTATATCTACATTTTAGAACACCAAAACAGAAGCTTCTTAGAAGACTAACTGTTAGTGAAGCAGAGAAATTATATAGGGAAGGACATTTTCCGTCTGGAAGCATGGGTCCAAAGGTTTTAGCTGCAATAAGGTTCGTTAAGAATGGAGGCAAAAAAGCTGCGATAGGTCATCTATATAAGGCATTAGATATCTTAGAAGAGAGAACAGGTACTACAATAGTTTCAGATTAAAGCCTTTATAAACTCTAAAGAATCTAAACCGTTTTAACTTTAAATACTTGATTACAAACGCTGTTAGAGTAAAAAAAGATTTACATTTTTATAAGATTGTTGGAAAGATTTTTATAGACGCATATGAGACTTTCCTAATAGTTCATAGCGTTTTAATCTTAAATTGATGGGTGTTTTCGTGATTAAAGAAAAACCGCCAGCAGTATTAATGAAGGCTATTACGAAGAAGTTTCCTGGCGTAGTTGCTTTAAACAATGTAACTTTTGAAGTCAAACAGGGGGAAATTCATGGTCTTCTTGGTGAGAATGGTGCTGGTAAAACAACACTAATGAACATATTATATGGTGTTTACAGAGCTGACGAAGGAGAAATATACATCAATAATAGAAAAGTTTCAATAAAATCACCTAAGGACGCTATAAAGCTAGGTATAGGTATGGTACCTCAACATTTTAAACTCGTAATGGCTCATACTGTTGTTGAAAACGTTATTTTAGGCTTAAAAGAGTTCGGTTTTATACTAAATCTTAAGGATGCTTCAAAGAAAATTACAGTTCTAGCTGAGCAGTACGGTTTTAAAATAGATCCTAAAGCAAAAATATGGCAGCTATCCATGGGTGAAAGACAGTACGTAGAACTTCTTAAGGCGCTAATAAGAAATGCAAACGTATTAATTTTAGATGAACCAACAACAGTTTTAACACCTCAAGAAATAAGAAAACTGTTTAAAACACTTAGAAGAATGAAAGAAGAAGGAAAATCAATAATATTTATCACACATAAACTTGAAGAAGCATTAACAGTTTGCGATAGAATAACTGTGCTACGAAGAGGCCATGTAATAGGAACGGTGACTTCTCAAGAAGTTACTGAAGCTGACTTAGCAAAGATGATGGTTGGTAGAGAAGTACTTTTCAGAGTAAGAAAAGAACCTAGAAAAGTTATTGTTGAATCACCAGTACTTAGAGTCGAAAACTTAAATGTTTTAAGCGATAAAGGTGTTTTAGCTGTAAAGAATGTTTCTTTCGAAGTTTATCCAGGTGAAATTTTCGGTATTGCTGGAATTGCTGGAAGCGGTCAGGAAGAACTTGCAGAAGCTATTGCTGGTTTAAGAAAACCCTTAAGAGGTAGAATAATAATCGATGGACAGGACGTAACTGAAGCTTCACCTAGAAAAATTTTCGAATTAGGTGTCGCATATATTCCGGAAGATAGAATTGGCGTTGGAATACTTCCCAATTTAACTGTTTGGGAGAACATAGTTTTAAGACATCATAGATATCCGCCTATAGCTAAAAACATGTTCTTATTAAACTTCAATGAAATATACGGGTTCGTGAATAGGAGGATTAAAGAACTTAACGTAATAACATCAAGCATTTTTGCTCCCGCAAAAACTCTTTCAGGAGGAAACATACAAAGGCTAATCTTAGCTAGAGAGCTAGCTGAAAACCCCCAGAGAAAAACTAAGCTCATAATTGCAGTTTATCCTACAAGAGGCCTTGATGTTGGAGCAACGGAATATGTTAGAAAAGTTCTTTTACGGCAAAGAGATAAAGGTATAGCTGTTCTTTTAATATCTGAAGAACTTGAAGAAATACTTATGTTAAGCGATAGAATAGCTGTAATTCATAACGGAGAAATTATGGGTATAGTTTCAGCTGAAGAAGCAAGCATCGAAGAAATAGGGTTAATGATGGGTGGTGCGCTAAAGAAAACTCCTCAAAAAGTTGAAGAAAAGCATAAAACCTAGTCTCCATGCAGGTGTAGATTATGGCTATTAGAATTCCCGGAACAAAATATGCTGTAAAAGTTGAAAAAAGACTTGTTGTAAGAAGAGAAATACCAGCAATAGTATCTATAGCATCAGCAATAGCTGGTATACTCCTGGGAGGCCTTATCTTTATAACGGTAGGTGTTTCGCCTGTAGATGTTTATTCAAGGATAGCAAGAATAGCAGCGAGTCCTACAGCGCTTATGGGAGCTATTGAAATAGCTTTACCCATAATGTTCACATCTATGGCTTTAGTTCTTCCCTTTAGAATGGCATTTTACAACATTGGTGGTGAAGGCCAGTTTGAACTGGGGGCAATAGCTGCAATGATACCCATAATATTCTACTGGAGTGGCGTAGATCTACCGCAATTTCTATACCTACCCATAATGTTTATGTTAGCATTCATAGCTGGTGGTCTCTGGGGGCTTTTACCAGCATTTTTAAGAGCTAAATGGAGGGTAAATGAAATACTGGTAACATTAATGCTTAACACTATTTCACTACAGTTAATATGGTGGCTTACAACGCCTGGGGGGCCATGGAACGAAGCAAATCCTGTATTTAAGGAAAGATATTTAGCTTATTTAAAAGAGTTAGGCGTACATTTAATACCAGGTTTTAAAGGAACACCTGTAGTTCCTGAGTTTGCTAGGTTACCTAGAATACCTGGTACGCTAGTTAATTCAGGGATATTGCTGGCTATTATTATAGCGGCAATACTTTACTTTGTATGTACAAAAACGTTGCTAGGGTATGAAGTTAGAGTTGTCGGGGATAGTGAGCGAGGAGCAGTATATGCTGGGATAAATTATTTGAAATTAGTTTTAATAGTAATGTTCATAAGCGGCGGGCTTGCTGGGCTAGGAGGTTTTATAGGGATTACAGCGTTTCTACCTAAACTATCGCCTGAAATAGGAATTGCAGGTTACGGCTACGCTGGGATAATTGTTGCATGGCTTGCAAGACTAAATCCAATAGCCTGTCTCCTTGTTTCATTTTTCTTCGGAATATTAACAAAATCTGCTGATCTATTACAGCAGGAACTAAAGATTTCAAGGTTTATTGCTGTAGGTTTTGAAGGACTAATATTTATACTCTTGGTCTTAGGCGATTTCTTTGTACACTACAAGGTAAAATTAATTAAAGTTAAGAGGTGAGTGCAATGGTAGAACTAACTATGATAAATCAGTTCTTAATAGGTGCGCTAACTGTTGGTACAATATACCTTATAGCAACGCTTGGCGAAGTTCTTGCAGAACGCTCTGGGATAGTTAACTTAGGGCTTGAAGGGCTTATGGAAGTTGGTGCGACGGTAGGTATTATAGTGGCTATTTTTATGGAGAATCCATGGCTAGGTTTTCTAGCAGCATTCATTACTGCAGCTATTATCTCAGTAATACATGCTTTTGCATGTATAACGCTAAAGCTTAATCAGTTTGCAAGCGGGTTAGCATTATATATTTTCGGATTAGGTATTGGTATAACATTTAGAGGATACGCTAGAGATGTAATGTTAGGACCGAAGGAATTAATGAAAATACCTAAAATAAGACTATATCCTGTAAAAATACCGTTGTTAAGTGACTTACCTGTTATAGGTGCACTATTTAGTTTAAACGTCATGGCCTATTTTGCAGCTATCTTAAGTGTAGTATTCTGGTTTATACTTTTCAAAACGAGAATAGGTTTAAACATTAGGTCTGTTGGAGAAAATCCTGCAGCAGCTGATGCAGCTGGAATAAACGTTTTTAGATTAAGATACATAGCGGTAATAATCGGTGGAGGTATGGCAGGTCTATCAGGCGCATATCTTATACTAGCACATACACCGCAAATTATGGGTGCTCCAATAATACTGGGAAGAGGATGGATTGCAATAGCACTAGTGATTTTCTCCTTCTGGAATCCTCTAAGAGCACTTTTAGGTGCATATTTGTTTGGAGGTTTAGAAATAGCGTATTTCTGGCTTCAAGGAATTGAAGTATTTAAAGGAGTAATTCCGCTGCTTAAAGCAGTGCCTCATGCATCAGCAATAATACTATTGACCATAATGTCTATTGAAGCTCTTAGAAGAAGAATAGGTGCGCCGGAGGCTCTTGGGAAACCTTACTCGAGAGAGTAAACTTATTTTGCATAGTTTATTTAAAATTTCATGGAATACTTCAGACAGCTATTGTTCAGAAATTTATATATACTTTTAAACTTACAGCAGATTTCTTTTTGTAAAGATTTATAAATTTACGTACGTAGTTTATGTTAGGAACATTAGCTTCTAAGTAGGTGTTTTACCTATGGGTGAAGTCACTAGAAGAGACTTCCTTAAAGGACTTATAGGAGGTCTTGCTATAGGAGCAGCATTAGGTCTAGGAGGAGGCTATGCAGCAGCACCTAAAGGAGTAGTTACAGAGACCGTAACGAAAACGGAAACAGTAACCGAAACAGTAACAGCATCTCCTTCACCAAGTCCTTCACCGCCTGCCAAGAAAATTAAAGCAGGATGGATATATGTAGGACCTATTGGAGATTATGGATGGACATATGCGCATAACTCTGGAAGACTTTATGTTGAAAAACAGTTTGGAGGAACAGTAGAAACTGTATATATTGAAAGTGTTCCAGAGGCAGAATGTTTACCTAAGATAGAGTCTTTAATTGCTGAAGGATGTAAGGTAATATTCACTACAAGTTTTGGTTTCATGGATCCAACACTTGAAGCTGCAAAGAAATACCCCGATGTATGGTTCTGGCATTGCTCCGGCTATAAACGATGGGATAATATGGGAACATACTTCGCAGAACTATATCAACCATACTACCTATGTGGTTTAGTTGCAGGAGCCATATCACAAACACTTAAGTTCGGCTATGTTGCAGCCTTCCCTATACCTGAAGTTGTAAGACATATTAACAGCTGGGTTTTAGGAATATGGGAAGCACTATGGCATAGATATAAACGAGGAGATCTAAGCCTAGATGATTTAAAGAAAGTAGAAGTACATGTTAAGTGGTTATACTCATGGTATGACCCAACAGCTGCAGCTGATGCTGCAAGAAGCATGGTTGAAATGTATGATGCTGATGTATTAGCTTTCACAGAAGACTCGCCAGCAACTTTACAAGTTGCTCAAGAATATCAGGAGGCTGGAAAGAAGGTTTGGAGCTATAGTCATTACAGCGATATGAGACCATGGGGTACAGATGCCCACCTAATTGGACAACTTGTTGATTGGGGTTTAATGTACGAATACATTTTAGCATACTATCTTGCAGGAGTAGCTAGAAGTATGGACTTATGGTGGCTAATGGGTGATGGAGGAGATATTAGGGAAGGATGGAGAAAGGGTAAGGGAGCCGCGTTCATATGGCTTGATGAATGGGGAGATATGAGAACAGAGCTTGCAGCTAAAGGAGTACCAGACTGGGCAATAGACCTACTACTTAAAAGAGAAACATTAATGAAAGAAAGATACTGGGACCCATGGAGTGGAAGCTTCTGGGCACCTATATTTAAGGAATTAACAGGTAAAGAAGGAATAGTTGACAGAGAAGGAAATGTGAAAATAGAGCCAGGAGAAGTAGCAGACCACGACCTACTATGGAGTATCGACTGGTTTGTATGGGGTCTAGCAGAACCTGTACCTAAAGGCTAAAAAATAAAAACAATTTTTTTCTTAATTTAAAAATCCCTACCGAAGTTTTAAACTAAAGTTTATATATTTATTCTAAACATTATGCAATAGGGCATCTGAGAGGTAGAAATATATATGGTTATTACCCAATGGGAATGGTTAGTAATTTTAGTATTCTTAGCAATACTCATCCTATGGGGTCCTCAGAAACTTCCTCAATTAGCTAGAGCTATAGGTCAGGCTAAGAGAGAATTTGAAAAAGCATCTAAAGGAATTGAGGAAGAACTGAAACCTAAGGATAAGGAAGTAGCGGTAGATGAGAAGATAATAGACTTAGCAAAAAGCTTAGGAATATCTACAGAAGGTAAAACTAGAGAGCAAATACTTAAAGAAATTATGGAGAAAACAAAGAAAAAATAAAACAAACAGTATAGTAAAGGACTTAAAATAATAGAGCACTGTTTAGTCTAATAGTTAGTGATAATCATGGCTTCTGATGAAGAATTCGTTTTAACTAGAATGAGTATGGAAGAGCATCTTAAAGAGTTAAGATATAGGGTAAAGATATCGCTAATATCTGTAGCCGTAATAACGTTAGCTTTAATGACAGTACCTGCAGACCCAAATTTTTTAAATAATCCATTTGTTTTTTATAAGCCCCTAGTTTCAGTTATCCTTGAATACATAAGGGTTTACACATTACCTGAAGAAGTAGAACTTGTAGGTATAAGGTTTTTGGCTCCAATAGAACTATATCTTTTTTCATCATTAATACTAGGAGTTATACTGAGCATGCCAATAATAGCTTATGAAGCATATAAATTCATAGATCCAGCACTTTATCCTCACGAGAAGAAGCTAATATACCCGTTTACACTTGCATTTTCAACATTATTCACTGTAGGTGCTCTTTTCGGATTATTCCTGGTTATACCGTTTCTATTGAAAGCATCTTTACTATTCTACGGAGTTGTAGGAGCAGCACCATTAGTTTATGTAACAGATTTCTATAGCCTAGTATTATATACAACGCTTCTCTCAGGACTTGCCTTCACCTTCCCAGCTGTTTTCGTACTTTTAGTGAGATTAGGGTTTATAGATACATCAATAATAGAGGGTAAAAGATTACCATTCTACTTTGCAATATTCGTATTAACGGCAATAATAACACCAGATGGAGGGCCGATAGCAGACTTCATTCTATTTTTACCAATAATTATACTAATGGAAATAGCGGTAAAAATAGCTAAGAAATATGAGAAAGAAAGAGCAATACATAGAAGAAGCATATTTACTAAAGTAGTAGAGAAAATAAAATGCCCATATTGCGGGCAGATGATAGGTGGAGACAGACTGTTCTGCCCTAAATGTAACAGAGCTTTGAAGTGAAAGAAAGAAACTAAGTTTATGTTAATCTATAACTAGGATTTACAATGAAACTCTATAACTGGGATTCTGCATGTGATAAATTAATGGTAAGGCTTGGTTAAAAGAAAAGCATTGCTTATATTATTGGCCAATGTATTATCGGTTCTATTCCTGTTCTTTCTATTACTTCATGTCCTCTTTTTTCTGCCTCTTCCAGTATTTTCTCTTCATTTACCGTTAATATTTTCCTATTTTTCATAATTATTTTTCCATCTACTATTACCGTGTCTATGTCTTGTCCTTGAGCAGCGTATACTATGTGAGTTACCGGGTTTAGCATTGGTATTAGATGCGGTTTCCAGTAATCTATTAGGATAATGTCTGCTTTTTTACCTACTTCAATGGATCCTATTTCCTTACTTAATCCTATAGCTTTTGCCCCGTTTATTGTTGCCATTTCTATTACTTGCTCTGCCGTTATTGCTTTAGGATCCCCATTTACTAGTGCTTGACCTAGTGCTGCTATTTTCATTTCCTCAACCATGTCGTAATTATCATTGCTTGGCCCCCCATCGCATCCTAATCCTACGTTCACTCCTTCTCTAAGCATTTTAGCTACTGGTGTTAGCCCTGAGCCAAGCTTCATGTTACATGATGGGTTGTGGGCTACATGGGTTCCTGTTTTTGCAAGCAATTTTATTTCTTCATCGGTAACCCAAACTACATGTATTAGAACCACATTGGATCCGAGCATTCCTATGTAATTACAGAATTCTACTGGTTTCATTTTGAATTCTTTCTTAAAATATTCTAGATCCTCCTTAGCTTCTGCTAAATGCATTGTTATCCCTATTTTCAGCTCTTTTGCTTTAGCTACTATTTCACGGTATGTTTCAATAGTGACTGCTCCAGGGGTTCTAGGTGCAAACCATACAAATATTCTACCATGTTTACCGTGCCATTTCTGATACATATGTAGAACTTCTTTCATACCATTTTCTTTAGTTTCAATAAGTCCTGGGTGAATAATGCTTTTCTCTAAAGCATAGCCAGGCATGTCCATTACATGTCTTCCAAGAATACCTCTCATACCTATTTGTTCAAGTGCTTCAGCAATACCTTCCATACCGTATCTCCCTGAAAGACCTGCTTCAAGAAACGTTGTTGTCCCTGATTTCAGCATTTCAACCATACATAGTAGCGCACTTGTTTTACCGTCTTCTTTAGTATAGTTTCCTTGAAGAGGCCAAACATAGTCTTTAAGCCAAGGTATTAACTTAACATACTGTGCCATACCTCTAATCATAGCTTGAGCCATGTGTACGTGAAGATCTATAAAACCTGGCATAACTATTTTTCTTGAAGCATCAATTACTATATCTGAGTATTCTTTATATTCTCTGTCAAGTTTTTCTCTCTTACCAACAGCAACTATTCTACTACCTTCAACAGCTATTGCCCCATCTCTGATAACTCTTCTATTTTTGTCTACTGTAATGATCCAACCTCCTCTAATGTAAATATCTGCCATAAAAATACACCTAAAGATACATTCTGAGTTTCTGATAAAAAATATAATACCTTAATAGTTTTATTAGGTAAGATCTCATTTTCTATGTTTTAAAATAAAAGTAATAGTTTCATCAGTGTTTATAAGCTTTAACTTGTGTTTCTAAAGCCTTTTAAAATGTTTAACATTATAGGTAGCTAAAGGTAATTCCTTTACAATGCATGCGGTTACAATTAAAATATCTGGGCCTGTAACTATAAGGCCTCTACCGTATAGATCAGCATGAATTTCAGCAACCTTAGCTATAACGCTTTCAGTTAATGGAACCTTTTCTAAGTATTTTTAGTAGTAGTCTAGTTTTTCATCAGTAATTTCGAGTACTTCTAAGTTAACCTATTCTTCCTCCTTTCTCATAAACACTTACTTTATTACCTTAAGATTTAAGTAGAGCTTTTTAACAGTGTGAAGTTCTCATGGTATTGAAGTTTAAACATGCCATTAAAACCATATGCTCTGCGCAATGCGCTGCGGTAGCTTAGGAATGTGTATAAAGCTAATATAGTTGATAACACATTTAGTCTACAAAAAGGTTGTTTAAAACTTAGTTTCTAAACTAAGGTGCATTACATAATGTATATTAGTGAACTTAATGCCGAAATTATACGGGAACTTGTTTTAACAGCTTTAGGTAAATTAAAAGCTGATTTAGTTTTGAAAAATGCTTCTCTAGTTAACGTTTACACTTCTGAAATTATTGAAAACATAAGTATTGGTATAAAAAATGGTAGAATTGCATATGTTGGTGGAAACGTTGAGCATTTAATAGGTTCTTCAACTCGGGTTATTGATGTTAAAGGAATGTATGTTACCCCTGGTTTCATGGATTCTCATATTCATATTGAAAGTAGTATGTTAACTCCATTAGGGTTTTCTGAAGCCGTACTACCTCATGGTACAACAGCTGTTTTCGTAGATCCTCATGAAATAGCTAATGTTCTGGGTGTTAAAGGTGTTGAGTTCTTCATTAAAGAAGCATTGGAGGCCCCAATCAGAATTTTTATAAATGTTCCATCATGCGTTCCATCAACACCGGAGGATACCACTGGAGCCATCTTAGGATATAGGGAAGTTGAACATTTACTTAAAAACCCGTATACCATAGGATTAGCTGAGGTAATGGATTTCTATGGTGTTTTAGCTTTAAGAGAAGATATTATTAGGAAAATTGAAGCTGCACATAAGTTAGGTAAGGTCGTGGATGGCCATGCACCAAGCCTTTCAGGTAAGTATCTTCAAGCATATATTGCTGCAGGAATATCCTCAGACCATGAGAGTATAGAAGCTGAGGAAGTTATTGAAAAAGCTAGATTAGGAATGTATGTTATGCTTAGAGAAGGCAGTGCATGGAGAGATTTAGCTAAAACTGTAAAAGCAATTACTGAGGGAAAGATAGATACACGAATGCTACTTTTAACAAGTGATGATAGAAATCCTTATAACATAGTTCATGAAGGTCATATGGACTATCTTATTAGAAAAATTATTAGCCTCGGTGTAGACCCTATTAAAGCTATTCAAATGGTAACGTTAAACATAGCTTTAAGGTTTAAAGTGGATGACCATTTAGGAGGAATAGCGCCAGGCAAACTAGCTGACATGGTTGTTCTAGATAGTTTAGACAAGGTTAATGTAAAAATGGTTTTTATAGATGGTAAACTTTTAGCTAAAGAAGGTAAGCCATTATGGCGTGTACCTAAAGGTTATAAAGCGCCTAAACACCTTTATGGAACAATTAATATTAAAAGAAAAATTTCCCCCGAAGACTTCAAAATAAAAGCTCCAATAGTGGAAGGTTCCGTTAAAGTTAAGGTTATAGGTATAGTTCCTGAAAAAGCTGTAACTAAAAAGCTTATAATGAATATGCATGTTAAAAACGGATACATATTAACTGATACTAAAAGAGATATTTTAAAAATTGCAATGATTGAAAGATATAGCGGTAATGGACGTGTGGGTGTAGGGTTAGTTCACGGATTCGGATTTAAGTATGGAGCATTAGCCTCATCAATAGCCCACGATAGCCATAACATATTAGTTGTCGGTGTAAGCGGAAAAGACATGGCAACTGCTGCTAATAAGGTAATAGAAATCGGTGGTGGAATAGTCTTCGCCGCCGACGGGAAAATAAGAGCAGCTGTAGAACTTCCTATTGCAGGCATTTTAAGCGACAAACCTGTGAAAGAAGTTGTAGAAGAGTTAAAGAAACTAACTTTAGAAACGAAGAAAGCTGGCTCTAAACTTAGTGAACCATATATGACACTTTCAATTTTAGGTCTAATTGTCGTTCCAGAGTTAAGGATTACTGATAAAGGATTATTTGATGTGGTAAGCAATAAATTTACAAGTTTATTTGTATAAACGGTGTTAATCTATGCTATTAGATTTAAAAATAGTTAATGGTAAAATAGCTACTATTAGCGGTATTTACGAGGGAGCTATAGGTGTTTCTAAGGGTAAGATAAAAGCTATAGTTAAGAATGGGGATGTGTTGAAAGCTGAAAAACAAATAGATGCTAAAGGAAAACTTGTTTTACCAGGAGCTATAGACGTTCATGCACACATATATGACCCTAAATTTGTTCATAGAGAAGACTTTGAACATGGAACATTAGCTGCTATTTTTGGAGGAGTAACTACGGTTATAATTATGCCTTTAGACACTCACATAGACAATGTTAACATACTTAAGCATTATATTGAGGTTGGTGAAAGAGAATCTTACACGGATTTCTCAATTCAAGGAGGCTTTGTTAAATCAAACAACATTTCCAATGTTGAAGAGTTAGCTAAAAACGGTGTTAAAGCATTTAAAATGTTTACATGTAAACCATATATAGCCTCAGATTACGTATTTATTAGAATGCTTGAGTTAACTAAGAAACTAGACATTTTAATTACAGTTCACGCTGAAGATGAAGCTATTTTAGAACACAGCATTAGAAAGGCTTTAGAAACCAAACGGAAAGACCCCATAATACATCATATTTCAAGACATCCTTTAGCTGAAAAAGTAGCCATAGAAAAACTTCTCACATACCTTGAATATATAAGTGGAAACATGCATTTATGCCATATTACGACAAGCTATGCTGTAAAAGCTATTGAAGAAGGGAAAAGGAAAGGATTAAACATATCCGGCGAAGTATGTACACATCATCTATTATTTACATATAATGATGCTGAAAAATGGGGTCCTTATTTAAAAATGAACCCGCCGCTGAGGTCAAGAGAACATGTAGAAGCCTTATGGAAGGGGCTGCAAAATGGAATAATAGATATTGTAACTACAGATCATGCGCCAGGAAGTAGGGATGAAAAGGAAGTAGGATGGGAAGATATATGGAGAGCATGGGGCGGTGTTGCTGGAGTAGAAACTTTATTACCAATAATGTTTACCTATGGTTTTAAGCGTAATATTTTAAGCTTAGAAGATATTATAAGGCTCCTATCTTTTAATCCCGCTAAGATATTTGGCTTACAGTTTAAAGGAGATATTAAGCCAGGCTTAGATGCTGATCTTCTAATAATAGATCCTAACTTTACTAAGAAAGTTAAAGCCGAAGATTTACACTATAAGAATCCGTGGACACCTTATGAAGGTTTAAATCTTTACGGCTGGCCTGAAGTAGTTATCCTTAGAGGTAATGTTATCATTGAAAACCGTGAGCTTATAAAAGTTAAAAGTTTAGGCAGATTTATTAAAGCAGCTAATGCATTTTCGAGAATATGAGATTACTTAGTGTGTTTATTAAAAAATATTTTATAGTTTGTTTGCAATTACTAATTGTTTGAGGTGTATTGTTTAATGTTCTCTATAAGGTTTAGCTTACCAACAAAAATTGTTTTCGAAGTAGGTTCTATATCTAGAGTTGGTTATGAGGTTGAAGGTCTAGGCAAGAAAGCGCTTATCGTTATAACAAGAGGGGGGTCAATGATAAAATTTGGTTACTTAGGTAATGTAAGGTTAAGTCTTGAAGCTAGAGGTATAAAATATGCTGTATACAATAATATCTCTTCTAATCCTAAAGCTGATGAAGTAGAAAAAGGAGTTGAATTTGCTGAAAAAGAAAAATGTGATTTTATCATAGGCTTAGGAGGCGGTAGCGCTATAGACGCTGCAAAAGCCATTGCTGCAACTCTTGCTTCAGGAAAACCTTTCATAAAATATCTTAGAGAGGAAAAAGAAATCTCAGCCGCATACCCTATAGTAGCAATACCTACAACACATGGTACAGGTAGTGAAGTAGATAAATACGCTGTGGTAACAGATACTGAGAGAAAAGCAAAAATATCAATAATTAGCCGCTACATCTATCCCAAGATAGCAATATTAGATCCTGAAACAACAGTTACCTTACCTCCGCAGTTAACAGCTGCAACAGCTTTTGACGCATTATCTCATGCTTTAGAAGCATATGTTAATAGAAGTACAAATAGTCTTGCAAGAATGTTTGCTGCAGAAGCTATCAAAAATATAGCTGAAAATATAGAACATGCAGTAAAACATGGAGTAAACATAACAATTAGAACTAAACTATTATGGGCAAGTATGTTAGCCGGGTTAGCAATAGACCTTGTAAGAACAGCTTTATGTCATGCAATGGAACATCCCTTAAGTGCCTTCTATGACCATGTACATCACGGTTTAGGATTATCAATACTCTTACCTGCATGGATCAAGTACACTTTAGAATCAGCTAAGAAAGATTTTGCAGAAATAGCGGAAATTATAGGGTTAAAAACAGAAGAATTAACTATAGATCAAGCAGCACAATCAGTGTATAACTACATTGTAGATTTACGTAAAACCATAGGTTTAGACTTTAAACTTAGAGATTTAGGCGTTAAAGTAGAAGATGTAGATGCTATGGTCGAAAACGCCTTCACATACATGAAACCTTTAATAGAAAATAATCCAAGAGTACCTACAAGAGAGGAAATGAAAAACATCTATATGGAAACATATTAGTAATGAAAACATCTTCATTTAAGCGAAGCGGTTTAAATGTATGAACAAAAGTTACTTACAACGAAAGCTACTAAATGGATTGCATTAGCTGGTAGTATTATATCTTCCATCGAAAATGCCCATGAAATTCTAAGCATCAATAATGTATATGTTGACAGTGTTTTTTATCAGTATGATGAATGGATTCCCGGAAGCGAAATAGTAATTTCAGTAAGAGAATATGAGGGAAAAATAAAGGACTTTAAAGAACTACTTAACATTGATGAAAGCCTAGCAAAACCAATACTGACCAGCAGAGCATCACCTAATGCCACATATTATTGGAAAACACTGTATAGTAGAGTTTTAGAAATTTTCTTCAATAACATTGTGGATTATTTAAAATCAAAAACAATTATAACGAATTCTAAACGCACGGAATACATGTTAATAGTGTCTAAGAGAGGAGAAGGTGTAATCTTACAGGGAGATGTAAACAAGATAAGAATACCTAGAGTAAAGGCATGGCTAATGGCTCACACTCATCCAAGCCCTTACAGTTTCTTTTCAGCTAAGGATATTGAGACTACTAGAGATCTTTTTGCAAATCAAGGGCTTTTAAGTGCTGTGGTTACTTCAATATCTACCTGTGTACTTTATAGATGCAGCGACATGGATGTCAGTGATTATGAAAATCTTATAATTGTAGAACGTAAATTAGCTAAAGGCAAAATAGGTGATGCTCTAAAGGTAATGGGTAAATTAAAAAATGTCAAACTTATAGTTAAAGGGTTACCGGGTTTATAATGTACTTAATGGTATAATTATTAGTCCTGCTTTCGGATGCTTTAATATTTTAACCTTAACTCCATAAGTTTTAGCGATATTTTCTTCTGTTAGAACATCTTGAGGTTTACCTATTGCTATGATTTTGCCTTCATGTAATAGTACAAGTTTATCGGAGAAAATGGATGCTAACCTTAAATCATGCATGGTCATTACAGTCAATATGTTCTTAGTTTTACTTATCCTCCTTAAGATGCTGAGCACTTCTAATTGATATTTTAAGTCTAAATGTACTGTAGGTTCGTCTACAAGCAGTATTTTTGCTTGATGTGCAATAAGCTTGGCCATAATTATTCTTTGCAATTCGCCATCGCTTAATTCCTCCATTTTTCTTTCAACAAGGTGTTTTGCATTAACCATTGTTAATGCTTCTTCAACTACAGCCAGGTCTTCTTCAGTTTCCCATAGTCCTTTAGAATATGGGTATCTGCTTGTAAGTAAGAAATCTAAAACTGTTAAGTTAAAGCCTTTTGGAACTTCAAATAGTGTGTGAGCAAGTATTTTAGCTAATTCCTTATTGCTAATACTCCATAATTTACGGCCATTTAAGTATATAACTCCCTTATGCGGTTTTAAAAGCTTGGCTATGCATTTTAGAAGTGTTGTTTTACCCGCACCATTGGGACCAATAATACCTACTATTTCTCCTTCCCTAAATTCTACTGAGACGTCTTTTAATGCCTGTACTGAGTCATAGTTGAAACTTAAATTTGAAATCTTTATTTTAACCATGCTTTTAACCTCTCATTTTCTTTAATAGAAGATATATGAAGAATGGTGCACCGATAATGCTCATTAAAGCCCCTACAGGTAATTCACCTAATCTTAATTGTATGGAGAAATATCTAACAATAACATCGGAGAAGCATAGAAGAGACCCTCCTATGAGAGCTGATGATGGTATAAGAACTCTATGGTCGTTACCTACAATTAGCCTTGAAATATGGGGGACAACTAAACCTATAAACCCTATGAGACCTGAAACAGAAACTGCTACACCTGTAAGAAACGAAGTAGTTAGTATTGCTATATATCTTAGTACTTTAGGATTGTAGCCTAGTTGGGAAGCATGTTCATCACCGAAAATTAGGGTGTTTAGTTTCTTAGAAATAACTAACGCAATGATAAAACCTACGGTAAATGATGTTGAAACTATAAAAACATGAGTTAAGACAATGTTCGAAAAACTTCCAAGTAGTAATATGAGAAATGGTATGTTAAGTTTGAATTGGACAATGAAAGCGAGTAGTTGTGAAACTCCAGCAAACATAGCGGAAACAGCTATTCCAGCAAGAATCAGGCTTAAAGGTGTACCTCCAAGAAACTCAGAAATAGTCATAGTTACGAGTAATGCTGTTAGAGCTCCAGCAAACGATATTAACATTATGGCTGCAGAAGACATGTGAATTTTAGGGAAAATTATCAAGGAAATACAGAGAAACATTAAAGCACCCGAAGATAAGCCTAAAAGGAAAGGTTCTGCTAAAGGATTTCTAGTTGTTGTCTGTATGAGTACACCTGAAACTGCTAAGGAAGAACCAACCAAAATAGCAACCATAGTTCTTGAAAAACGTATACCTAAAACAACTTTCCCTAAAGAGCCCAAATCATAATTTACAATACCTAGTTTAGATAGAAGAGCTAGTAAAACATCAATAAAACTTATATGTACAGACCCTACGGATAATGATAAGATAAAGACTGAAAAAGTAACTACTGTAAGTAAAGTTATTTTAATTACTATACGTTTTAATTTCAACCTGTATTTAACATGAAGTCTATCAACACTATTATTTGTCATTAAAGGTCTTAGCCTCCCATAGAGACAACATCGGGTCTTTTTTGTTCACCAAATATGTCTGAGTGAAGAATTTTAGCAAGTAGGAGAACAGCCTTAGCTACTCTAGGTCCGGGTCTACTTACGATATCATCTGCTTCACCAATTAATACGTAAACTCTGCCATTTTTAACAGCCGATGTTTCTGAAAGTTCAGAATTAACTATTTCATTAATTACTGCTTTAGCGTCCTCAGTAGTACCCATGACTAGAGCAATAATCACTTCAGGGTCAGCACTAATTACCTCCTCTAAGCTAAGCTGTATCCATCCATAATATTTTTCAGCAATATTTATACCGCCAGCTTTACGTATGATGTCATTAAGGAACTTACCAGAACCTACAGTCCATAATCCTAGTGATGGCGGACCTAACAGTACAAGAGTTTTCACCTTACCTGCTTCTTTCAGTTTTTCCTCTATGGCAATTAGTTGCACACTTATATTTTGGACAAGCTTTGCACCATTATCTTCAACATTAAACACCTTAGTTACCAACATAATATCTAGTAGAATATCTTCTACAGTTGCTGCTGCTCCTCCCCTAATGAAAATCACGTTTAAACCTAGCTCCTCAAATTTGTCCTTGAACTTCATATGGGCATCGGAATCAGCTATGATAATGTCTGGGGCGAGTGCAACTATTTTTTCTAAATCAGGCGACCAGAACCCACCTATATCCTCTATAACACCCTTGTCTTTAAGCTCAACAACTTCTGGCGGGTAGTCGGAAAATGAGTCAACAGCGACAACCTTACTTCCCAGGTTGAGTGAGAAAAGTATTTCAGTTATAGACGGCGATAGCGAGATCACTCTTAGAGGTTCACTGCTTACTACTACTTGCCTACCTAGAGCATCAACAATCGTTAGAGGATAGATTTTTGGTGGAATTGTTCGAGTTAGAGTCTCGGTGACTGTGGTTGTGTAGGTTATAGTAACTGTAGCTGGAGTTAAAGCATGCCAGTATAAGGTTAGGCTTCCCCCTAAGAGCAATACTATAAATATTGCAATAATCACGGATATGTTTTTAAGTCGCATATTTGGATACCCTATCCAAATATATTATATTCTGCCTTTAAAAATGTATTTGATTAAAATAGTCAATAATTACTATATTGTATAGTGAAGTAAGAACAGCAAGCTCCTATCTATTTTTATAGACAAGGAGAAGTTGTTTAATATGTAGAACTATGGTATATTATTCTGCCATTAAAGCCCTTTATTACTTCTTTTAAGTTTCTATTCAGGTTTACACTCTTATCAAGCATAATTAAAGGTTTTAAACCTACATCGTTAACTATAACTAAGAACTTAAAAACATCCAATCTAATGTCCCTATCACCATCTATTGATTTTATTTTCTTTACAGCATACTTTGTACCATTAATAGTTACGGTTACTATTTTATGTTCAATACCTGAAATGCCAGTAATCTTTTCCTCTTTTAAATTCAGAGTCTTAAGTTTATCCTCGGTCCCCTTTGTTAAAAGGGTTGCTAGTTTAGCATATGTTTTTAAATACATAAGCCCTCTTCTAGAAACTTTAAAAATGCCTTTAATTCTCCTATCATAATGAATGGTTTCAACTACAATTAGCTTTTTCTTAACAAGTTCTTCTAAGTATCTGGAAAGTCTAGGAGTGTTAGTTCCTAGAATATTTAGCAAACGTGTTCGAGTTACGCCTTTTACTGAGGATTTAAGAATTTTAGCATAAATATCGTACTTACATACTTGGTTATTGCTAATGCCGGGCGGTATAGAAATATTATTATCAAGTTTAACATTGTCTTCTTTTAAAGCCTTTTCTTTCAGTAAATAATCTAAATCCTTAAATGTCTCTAAGACTTCATAACCATATCGTGTTGTATGAAACATTTTTTTATTATTAGATGAAGTTTGTTTTAACATTCCCTTATTTAACATGGAGTTAATATATCTATATGCCTGTGTGTAGTTTAAGTTTGACTCACGCATAATTTTTGTTATTGAAGCACCTTTAGCGCATGTATTTAATATGCATGTTACTATTTCTAAACGGCTTCTCCTTCTTCCATTATATGATACCATGATAGAATTGCATCTCATTAAGACACTATTTACTGGAACATTATTAAATATTCCTAAGCTATAACAGTAAACCATAACACGAAATCAATAAAATTTTTACAGACTTTAATATTTAAATTCTAGCTAGCAGTTTTCTCTAACATGATGATACCTATGTTTGAGAGAATAGTGTCAAGCCATGTTGGAAGTTTTCCTTTAAAACATAGCCGTGAAAACATTATTAGATCGTTTAGAGATATGATTGACATAGGTATAGATATTCCTCCATTCCCCCAAATGAGAAGCTTTATAGAAATGTATCTTAAGCCATTAGAGAATGCAGGGTTAATTAAAGCTATTGATCAAAGATATCTTACAAGTGAAAAAGCGTTGTTAAATGCTAAGATAGCTGAAATCGAAATTGAAGAGGCTACAATAATTTCTAAAGAAGCTGAAAAATTCGATATTCAAATACTTAGAGCTCCAATAACAGGTCCCTTTACATTGGCTTCGAGTATATATTTAACTAAAGGCGAGAGCCTTTCGGCGACAGCATTAGCTCGGAAAAATATTGTGCTTACCTTTTTCAAGGAATATGTTAAGTCTATTGTTAAGAAAATGGTTAGTTTAAACTATAAGTTTATTGTAATAGATGACCCCATGTTGGCTAATGTTATAGGTAAGAGAATTATACTTTATGGATATAGCGAAGAAGAAATAATAGACCTTTACAATGAAATATTTAAAGAAGCTGCAGACAGAATTACAGGAATACATGTCTGCGGTAGGCTTTCACCAAAATTAGTGAACATTTTAGCACAAATAAGTAAGTTAAACGCGTTAAACCATGAGTTTAAAGATAACCCCGAAAACATGACAGTTTTTTCTAAAGAACTGTTAGAAAAATATGATAAAATACTTAGCCCTGGCATAGTTAGCTCAAGAAATTTAGAAATTGAAAGTTTTAATGAAACATATGGTCTTTTAAGGAATTTAATTAGCAAATTCGGTGATAGGGTAAATATTGTAACAGCTGATTGCGGATTTAAAGCGTTAAAAATGCCAAACATCTCATATGAGAAAGCATATAGTGTAGCTATAAGAAAACTTAAGCTCATAGTTGAAGCTGTAAGTAAAGCAAATAAGGAATTAACACCAGTTTAACAAACAATGTAGTTAGGTTATTAACATGAGGATGAAAGAACAGCTAAGACCATTTACGTTTAGTCGAGAACAGAAGATGTTTAAGATAGGTAACGTGGTTTTTGGGGGAGCACCTGGTGAAAGACCTGTAGTTCTTGTTGGTAGCCTTTTCTTCTTAGGCGATAAAGCAGTTTCAGATCATAAGGAAGGAGTTTTTGATAAAAGTAAGGCTAGAGAGAAAATAGAGTTTGCCGAGAGAATAGCTGAAGGATATAATTTACAGTTTGCAATAGATTTAGTAGCGTACTCTCCTAAAGCAGCTGAAAAATATGTACAGTTTGTATGTGAAGTATCTAACGCGCCACTGTTTCTTGATGGAATAGAGGAAGCTGTAAGGATAAGAATGTATAAAATATCTAATGAACTAGGTCTAGTTAGCAGGGTCATAGGAAATGCAATATATGTTCATAGCAGAGATGAAGAGTTAAAAGCATTAAAAGAAAACAAAATAGAAGCAGCTGTTTTAATGGCCTTTAACATAGCAAACCCTGCTGGAAGTCTAACACCAAATGACAAACTCAGAATATTAAATAATGAGCTTTTACCTAAAGCTGAAAAAGCAGGATTAAGAAAACCGCTAGTTGATGTTGTAGTTTTAGACCCTGCATCAATTGCTATAAATGGACCCGCTATTTTAAAGATAAAGTCGGAGACAGGGTTACCGACCGGATGCGCGCCAGCTAATGCATTAGGCAATATTTCTAAGAAAAAGTTTGGTGTTGAAGAAGCAATAGGCTTTCATGCTGGTTCAGCTACCTATCTACAGTTTTTCGCATCAGACTTCATATTTTATGGTCCGTTAAAAAGAATAAAGGATATAGCACCAGCTGTTTCAATTATAGATTCTTATTTAGGCTATTTAGCAAAGCTTGAAGGAGTAAAAATACCTAGAGAACACCCATTCTACAAGATTCTTAAGAAAGTACAAAAAGCATTTACAGGGATAACTGCTTGGCAACCTATAACATAAGAGTAGTAGTTAATGAAAATAGATTGAAGAAGATAGCTGAAATTATTAGAGATATAGGTTTAAAAACAATATATATTATTGAGGATAATGATCCCCAATTAAAGGCTTTAAAAGTGATCTATGAGAAAACAGGACATATAGGATATACTTGTCTATTAGCTGTAGCAAATGCGCTTATAAGTTATAAGCTTGCTGTTAAAGGTGAGAAGTATTGGACAGAGTTTTCGAAGTACATGGCGAGAACAAGCCCAGAATATAAAAGAGTTTTCGAAAACATTAAAGAATTCCTGGTTAAAACTAAGTTAAACGTTTTTGCGTTAAATAGTAAAGTTAGTAGGCTTGACAAATTCTTGAAATCCCCTATAGCTGCTGAAATATATACAAGCCCTCAATTATATAAGCAGGACCTTGAAAAGCTAAGATACGGTATCGCTAAAGCTATAAACACTAATCCTGACGCTAAAACCATTGTTTTCTCCGTAAAAATGTTCTATTACGCATATTATTCTTCGATAGGTGAAAGACCAATAGTATCTTACATAATACCATTACCTGTAGATATAAGGATCGCCACTTTAACCGTTTCATCAGGCATAATGGATGTGCTTGGTGTCGAAAGACTGAGAAATAAAGCATTATACTTGCTAGGAAGAAAGACTAATAATATAAGAAAAGTATGGTTTGAAGTTTCATCGCTGTCTGGAATCCCTTCCCTAAACATAGATTCTTTATTATGGCCTATAGGGGTATTTATTACAAAGAATATACCGCAAAACATCTTAATTCATAAAACGTTAGAATATATGAAAACCATGGTTAAAAATGGAAGAGTTCACGTAGTTGAGAACCTTATTTTAGAACTTTTAAAGCATCACTAACTAAGCTTGAGATGATAAGAAAATGAAATATAGCAAAGGAAATATAACTGTGGAACTTACTGCATTTCTAATACTTTGGTTTTTAGGTACAATAGTTTACTTAAGGGTTTTAAGCATAGTATTTACTGAAGTTTATGGGGTTTACGCTGTACCTTACTGGTTATTACTAATAATAGTGTTTTCTAAGCTATATAACGTAAAATTAAAGGAGCTTGGATTTAAGTATGAAGTAAAGGATTCATGGATTACTATATTTTACCCTGTAATATTAGGTTCGTTTTTACCATTAACAATAGGCCTATTTGGTACAATGTTTAATGTAGTAGAATTTAATTTGCTTGAGAAAATCAGTTTGTCAGAAATAACATATACATTCATAGTGTACTTTATTTGGGCTTTTGGAGAAGAAGCTATATTTAGAGGATATATTTTTCATAGAATTTTAATGCAAGGATACAATGTCAAATATGCTATATTTGTTAATGCAATTCTATTCACATTAGTTCATGCACTTAATATAGGGTTTAATGTAGTAGCTTTCTTTCAACTTCTTATAGGTGGAATTCTTCTCTCGTTACTTGTTCTTTCTTCAGGATCGCTGGTTTCCCCAACACTATTCCATAGTATGTGGAACTATATGTTAACATTGTTAGGTTTTCCTGTAAGTGGCAATACTAGATATATACTCTTAAAAGCAAGTACTAAGAACTTTGAATTCATTTTTGGAGGATCGTTTGGACCTGAAGGAGGACTAGCAGGATTAGCTGTTATTATCTTAGGATTATATATAACTATGACCTTGTTTAAACATAAGGAAATTTTTAAAACTTAGTTTCTACGAGCTTGTCACTATTTACATCGTATTCCCACAAACGTATTTCACCGTTTTTGAAAGCTTCACTGAACTTTCTTTCTTTTTTTAAATAGAAGTCTATAATTGTTGATGACACTATAGCTTTAAACCCGTCTTTACTGACATGGTATAATTTATAATAGCTACTATATCTATTTATGGTCTCTCTTTCTGGCACTAAATACTTCATTGCAATGGTTATCAACTTATCTGTATTCATCAATATGATTCCTATATTGAAGGCCGTCTTTACGTATTTTATACAGTCTTTTATTACTTTAACGATGTTTTCACCGCCCATATATTTCTTAGCAATAAGCATTGAAGCAAGGTAAGAATCAGAGTATGTTTCCATAAGTTCCTCCTTACCTAGAATTTTAGCTATAATGTTTTTACTGACAGAACCATTATGTATAAACCACATGTGGCCTAGGTTTTCAAGGTTTAAGAAGAACGGCTGCGTTGAAAAGATGTTTATAGGTTCTTTTCTACTAGCTAACCGTACATGTATCATGCCGAAACATGTATTACTTGTAGATAAAGGTTCTAATACGTAACTGTAGTTAGCTATAGGGTCATCATATATTGGTTTAAGAGATTTACCATGAAATATTTTGGTATCTCCTTTGTTAAAACATATTATAGAATATCCCCATCCATGGTTGTGGCTTTTAAATTTGCTTATACTAGATAAATGTGGGTCATTCTTACTTGAACTTATAAGTGCTTTAAAGAATGTCTTTAAAGAGATAAGACTTCTTCTTTTAGCGTAAAAAATTATGAACCTGCACATCGGATAATATACGTTAGTTGTTCCGCCTTAAATAAGTTATGTTTGAAAAGTTAGGTATGTTTATTTGCTGCTTTATTCCTAGCTAATTCGCCATTGTGTTTCTCTACGGTTTCTATGAGCCTTGATACCGTAAAGTATGCGTGTCTAATACTGCATAGGTTACACCATCTTTCGTCAAAGCCTGGTTTTCTCATACAACGAGAACATTCCTCATAAAGTTGATTTTTAAATATTTTAAGCATTTCCAAAGTAATGTACGACATTACCTTAGCACCTCTAGGCATTCTATAGTTTTGGCTAGAGTATATTTTAACTCTAAGGCTTATTACTTCGAACAGTCGAAAATTAAAAGCATCTAATTGAAGTATAGCTATTTTCCAGCTTGTTTTAGATTTATGGTAGAATACTAAACTACAGTTTAAAATAGCGAAGACCAATTTACATATGTAAAGAAAGAAATGTTATATTTAAACGTAAATGAAGTTTAAGAGCTAAACATGTTTAAGAAATTAAAAATAGAAAATTAAATCAAGGAAAAAATAGTATTTTACTTGGAAATTCTCCTACCCATCATATTTTCTTTAATTAGTACGTACGTTGGTGTAAACATTGATCTTAGGAAGTCCTTGGCATAGTACTTCAATATTTGTGAAGCCGGTACTGAGGCTGGTGGTTTGCCTTTTAGCTCACCTGTAATGTATAGATGTCTTGTGTAGAAGTCCTTGAGTAATTTGGCAGCTACAGGCGACAAGTATATTACAGCGATAATGTTGGGTATGGTCATTAGACCGTTCATACAGTCGGAGAAGTCCCAGAATGCTTCAAATAGCTCTGGGCTTACAGCAGCGAACACTATTGGTGGAAGCCATACAAATCTCCAGAACCATCTAATTACCTTCTCAGGTATTAATTTTAGCCTGTATGAGAAGAAGTACCAGACACATTGTTCTCCGTAGAACTCCCATGTCAACATGGTGGTATACGCGAAGAGACCTAAAGCAACACCTAAAAGTACTGGCGCATAAATGCCATAGGCTCTGTAGAAGGATTCAGAAGCTAACCCAGCTCCTGATAGGTCAGGTCTCTCCCATAGAGCACCTGTTAACTGGTCATGTATGACTGTTATGCTGCATAGAACTATGGTATCCATGAATACTTCGAATACACCATAGAATCCTTGCCTGCCTGGATGGTCTGATTCCGCGAAAGCATAAGCTAATGGCGCGCTACCTAGACCAGCTTCGTTCGAGAACTGACCTCTAGCGAAACCATATCTTATAGCTGAATATACCGTCCAACCAGCTAGGCCTCCAAAGGCAGCTGCAGGTGTAAATGCGAACCTAAATATGTTTCCAATAACCTCTGGTAATCTATACCAGTACATTGCGAATATTCCGAGGCCGAATATTATATACCATGCGCTCATGAATGGTATTAGAATGTATGCAGCTTCAGCAATTCTTCTAACACCGCCTATGACTACTAGGGCAGTGAAGAAGGCCATGATCAAACCTATTGCTAATCTACCGTAGAATACTTCTGTGTCTCCTCCTCCATAGGATCTAATAACGTGTTCTGTAGCGTAGGCTACGTTGTTTGCTTGAATCATGTTACCTATGCCGTAAGCTGAGATAAATGTGAACACTGCGAATAGCAGCGCTAATATACCACCAAGAACAGGTACTTTTTCAATGTAGAAGAATGTACCGCCCTGAATTCTACCATCAGGCAAAACTTTTCTTGACCATACGCTTAATGTGACTTCGAAAGACTTCGTAGCCATACCTACTAGGGCACAGATCCACATCCAGAAAACTGCACCAGGTCCTCCAAGGTGTATAGCAGTGCTAGCGCCGGCAATGTTGCCAACGCCGATAGTAGCACCCATAACCATACACCATATCTTGAATGGATGCACCTCGCCTCTTGCACCACCTTTCCAGAACATTGTCTTCCATGCTATACCGAACTTTCTGATTTGATGGAATCCTCCCATAATGCTGAATAATATACCGCCGGCGAATAACATCAGAATTACTGGTGCTCCCCATACAAGACCGTCGACGTATAGGATTGCTCCATATATAATATCCCAAAGTGTTTGCATAATACCACCATATAAATGATTATATCATCACTATAATAAATAATTTTGTAAGTAGGTAATAAAGCTTTCTTATTCAAAGTTTCATGCCAAGAATAATAAATGTTAACTGTTTTTAATTAAATATTGGAAAAATTTAAGTTTAACGTCATTATCTTGTAGAATAAAAAACATTGAGTTTAAATACATAGTCAAATCCTGAAATTAAATATTTATGGTTAGAATTAATTTAAAACTTATATATCATTTAAGCATATTTGTCTAATTGGTGAAGATTTTGTCAGAAGCGAGATTTGAAGTTAAACATGATGAAAGAACAAAGCCTGTATTTCTATGGATTGTGCTGGCAATAATAGTAGCAGCAGCTATACTAGGTATCCAAATAGCTGAAGGATATACTATTGATCCAGGTACGCCAGGACTGGTAATATTAATCATGATAACATTACTGGCTATTTGGGCTCTCGGTAAAGGAGCAACATATGAATGGTCCACGGCAACCTGGAAGTAGTTTAAAATAAATCTTAACTTTTTATAAAATTTTCAATAAGGAATATTTTTCATTATTTCGTTAAATCATAGTACTTTGTTGATCGGATAATCTCTTTATTTACTTATCAATCTAAGCAATATATGGTGAAATATGTAATGTTCTGAAGAAAAACATATATATTAATGTATACGTTAAAAGACGTTAGGTGAGAAAAAGACATGACGACAGCTAAAACTAAAGCAGCTGTCGCTGTTTTGATAATAATAGTACTTATAGCAGTAGCAGCAATGTACTTCATGTATCTTGCTCCGGGAAAGGAAATACTTACAGTGAAGGGTGAGCCGGAAGTAGTTTATGGGGAAGAAAAAGCAACCATAAAGCTTGTCTTAGAAAATACTGATGCTAAGGCAACAGCTAAAGTTGCCAGAGTAGAATATGTTGTGTTTGTTCGAGGAATATATGCTGAAAGAGGACATCAAATATTAGATGTTACTATAGGACCTAAATCCACAGGAACAGTAACTGTAGAAACACCATGGACTGAAGAATACACTGGAAAAGCTGAGATAAGACTAACATTCACCTATACCTACGATGGAAGCACATCAACGTTAAAATATACTGTCAAAGCATAGTAAACAAGGTGAATCAGTAGCATATAGAACATAATGCATATATCAATTTTATTAATAAACCACCTTAACTTTATAACATTTACTTCTCCTTTACCACAATGGTAATTATTTGGTTTTTAAAGTTAACAGAAATAACTTTAAAAACTATAACATAGTATTTGAATAGAGAATAGAGCTAAGATTCTTAACTTCTACTTAAGGGGGTTAACATGGGAGGTTTCTTTAAATCATTAAAGGAATCCTTAAAATCTATGTTTAAAACGCCTAAGCTAAATTTTGTCAGAATAATATTTGAAAACTACACGGATGCTGAAATTAGAGTTGTAATTAAGGGTAGCATGTTTGAGACTATAGAAAAGTCATCGCCGCTAAGGAGGCCTATAATACTTTATCCTGAAACATATAAGGTAATCACATTGATAAAAGAGGAATTCGATGAATGGATAAGATACATCTTTGTAGAAGTATCGTGTCTAACACCTCCAAGCAAAGGAAAACTAGACATATATGTGTTTAAGGAGGAAACCGAGGAGAAAATACCATTAGTAAAAAGTTTAGAAGTAAGAGACACTGAGACACATACACCAAAAACAGATCCCGATAAAATGTTTGTACAGCCATTTCAACAGCTATAAACAATTACTCTAAGAAAATATCTGCTAAACATGGTAGAAACTTGTTTAAAGGGATTTTTCTTTAAAATATTATAGCCCAGGTGCATAAGTATGGGAGCATATGAAGTAATATATTCTAATAAGGCACCTAAACCTATAGGGCCATACAGCCAAGCAGTTAAAGTGAACAATTTCCTTTTTGTTTCAGGTCAGCTACCCGTGGATCCTTCTACAGGAGAAATAATTAAGGATGATTTTGAAAAAGCTGTAAAAACGGTTTTCGAAAACATAAAGTCCATTGTTGAAGAGGCTGGAGGTTCCTTAAACAGTATAGTTAAAGTTACGGTGTATTTGAAAGATATAGGTAGGTTTAAAAAGTTTAACGAAGTGTATGCACAGTATTTTAAAGATAAATATCCTGCTAGAGCTGTTGTTGAAGTTTCAAAAATACCTAAAGATGCCGATTTAGAAGTTGAAGTTATAGCTTATATTGGAAGGTAAAAAAGTAATGGGAAAATATAAGGAGCTAGGAAAGCTAACCCCTATATCTAAGGTATTAGATGAACTGAGGAGAAATGTTAAAATTAGACCTAAGATTGTAGAGAAACTTACTGTAGACTCTGTAAGTTTTATTTCTGCTGAAACAATTTATTCACCATTTGATTTCCCACCATACGACAGAAGCGCTGTTGACGGCTATGCTGTTAGAGCAGAAGATACATACGGTGCTTCAACTCTGAATCCCATAGTGCTAAAAGTTAAGGGGTTTATGCATACTTCAGATAGTCCTGAAAAATATTCTATAGATGAAGGCGAATGTGTTGAAGTAACAACTGGAGCGCCGGTACCAAAAGGAGCTAATGCTGTTGTTATGGTTGAATACACTAAAAAAATAAGTAAGGAGCTTGTTGAAATATATCATCCTGTACCGCCTCTAGGTAATGTTTCAGTTAGAGGAGAAGATGTTAGAAAAGGCGACATTATAGTTAAGATAGGTGAGGTAATTAGGCCTTGGCATATAGGTTTACTTGCGACACTTAACATTTCAAAAATAAAGGTTTATGATAAGCTTAGAGCGGCCATTTTCGGTATAGGTGATGAACTGGTACCCTTAGGTGGAAAAATTAAACCCGGTAAAATTGTTTCTTCAACTTTATATCTTGTAGAAGCTTTCCTAAAAGAGAAAAATGTTAGTGTATTAATTAAGGATATTTTACCTGACGATGTAAACGCAATATGCGAGGAAATACATGAAGCTCTAAAGAAAGTTGATATGGTCTTTACATCGGGAGGTACAAGTGTTGGAGTAAAAGATTACACCATAGAAGCTATTAAAAAGCTTAAACCTGAATTAATGATACATGGTTTAGCTATTAAACCAGGAAGACCAGCAGGTATAGCTGTAATAAAGGGTAAACCTGTTTTTGCACTTTCAGGATACCCTGTAGCAGCACTTGCAGTTCTTTCAGCAGTTTATGAACCATTCCATTACTTTCTCCATAATAGCGCACCGCCGCTTAAACCTAAAGTTAAAGGCATACTTATCAGGAGAATCTATGTAGAGCCTGGAATTAGGGGATATGTGAGAGTTAAAGTGTTTAAAAAAGAGAACAAGGTTTTTGTAGAGCCTTTAGCTGTAACGGGTTCAGGTATACTTTCAACCATGGTTAAAGGCAATAGTGTTCTTATCGTTCCTGAAAATGTTGAAGGTTTTGATGAGGGAGACGTAGTAGAAGTGGAATTAATCTCTCAACTATTTTAGGTGTTTAAATAATGAGCAGAAGAATTATATTTCATACTTTAATTACCCCTGAAGAAGCTTTAGAAATATTGAAGTCTCATATAAGGTTTGAACCTATAGGTGTTGAGGAAGTAAGCTTAACAGAAGCTCCTGGTAGGATTCTTGCTGAAAACATCAAATCACCGATAGATATGCCCTCATTTACAAGGTCTTCTGTTGACGGATACGCTGTTAGAAGCATAGATACTGTAGGCGCTAGAGAAGATAATCCTGTAGAACTTAAATTAATAGGTAGAGTTGGGGTTGGAGAAAAACCTAAGGTAAGTTTAGGACCTAACGAATGTGTAGAAATATCTACTGGAGCTCCTCTACCTTCAAGCGCCGATGCTGTTGTTATGGTTGAATACACTAAAAGAACAGGAAATTACGTGAAAATATTTAAATCAGCGACTTCCGGGGAAAACGTTTCCCAAACAGGTTCAGATGCAATGTTTGGAGAAACCATAGTATATAAGGGAACACTGCTCACACCACAGATAATAGCTGCATTAGCAGCAGCAGGTGTAAGTAAGGTTAAGGTTTACAGAAAACCTAAAGTTGCAATTATAAGTACTGGAAATGAGCTTGTAAAACCAGGTACTAAATTAGAATATGGTAAAATATATGACACAAACACTTATTCACTGTATGCATCAGTTATTGAAGATGGGGGGGAACCTGAAGCATTAGGTATACTGCCTGATGATGAAAGAATTATTGGAGAAAAGCTATCATATGCTATTAGGAAACATGATGTAATACTTGTTTCTGGAGGCACATCGGCAGGTTTAGGAGATATCGTATATAGAATTTTAGGTAAATTAGGCAAGCCCGGAATACTGGTTCATGGGTTAAATATAAAGCCTGGTAAGCCAACGGTAATAGCCGTTGTAAATGGGAAACCTGTTTTTGGCCTACCCGGGTTCCCTGTTTCCTGTTTAATAGTTTATAGTTTAATAGTAAAACCTGTTATTAGAGCGTTAGCAGGGCTAAAGCATACAAGGCCCAGAATTGTAAAGGCAGTTTTAGCCTTTAGAGTTTTTGGAGCAAAAGGAAGAAGAACTCATATACCAGTTTCACTTGCTAAAGGATATAATCATGAATGGGTGGCTTATCCTATTGGCGGAGATAGCGGAAGCATAGTAAGGCTTTCTAGAAGCGACGGATACATTGTAATACCTGAAAACGCCATGTATTTTGATGAAGGGGAGAAAGTGGATGTACATCTATTCACCGAACAAAAACTTGGATCGGACATGTTCTTTATAGGAAGCCACTGTCCGATAGCTGAAATTCTTATGGAGAAACTTATGGAAAAATACAGTATTAAAATAGTTAATGTAGGATCCATGGGTGGCCTCTTAGCTGTAAAACGTGGTGAAGCTGATGTTGCTGGAATACATCTATACGACCCGGAAACAAAAACATACAACAAACCATACCTTAAAAAGTATAATGTAAGAAATGTAGTCCTAGTTAAGGGCTATTTTAGGGAGCAAGGGATAATAGTTGCAAAAGGAAACCCGTACAATATAAAATGTTTTGAAGACATCATAGATAAAGGCGTGAGATTTATTAATAGAAATAAAGGTTCAGGAACAAGAATGCTAATAGACTTAGCACTTAAAGAAATAGCTGAAAAAAGAAAAACTAAGGTAAAGAAATTAATAGAGAAAATTAAAGGATTTTGGGTTGAAGCAAAAACACACTCAGCAGTAGCCTCAGCAATAAAATACGGTAGAGCAGATACCGGAATTGGACTAAAATATGTAGCTGAAAAATACGGCTTAGACTTTATACCATTAACGAAAGAAGAATATGACTTTTTAGTAGTGAAAAAATCGCTGAACAAGAATGTTATTAAAGACTTCATAGAAGCTTTACAGTCGAAATGGTTTAAGGAAATACTGAAAGAAGCATCAGGATATGAGCCTAATAAGGATACGGGCAGGATAGTTATGGAATTCTAAAATCACTTGCAATAAAGGGCTTGTTGGTGAAAGAGCCATATAAAACCATTTACCTCCTTTGTGCTCTTAGAAATTTAAAGAATAAAATGATACTTAGTAGTGAGGGATTGCGGTCTTCAGGGTTTAAGTATTGGTTAAATTAGTTAAAGTGGTTATTGACAGCAGTAAATGTGTAGATTGCGGCTTTTGCAATTCTGTGATCGAATGCGCTAACCCTACTAACTGTGTTGGCTGTTTATCATGCTACTGGGGTTGTCCCTACAGCGCTAGGAAAATAATTCACATAGAATCCACAAGAACTGTTAAAATTAAGGTTAATAATGTTGAATACGAAGTTCCAGACGGAATAACTGTTGCTAAAGCCCTTGAAATAATAGGTTTACCCCTTAATCCTCCAGGTTTTAAAAACCCATCACTTGCCTGTAGTACTGGTGGTTGCTGGGCTTGCGCAGTTATTATTGACGGAAAATTTAGGAGAAGCTGCATTACACCTGTCCATAATGGACAAGAAATCTCACTTAATATCGAACATTACACACCATTACGTATAGTTCATGGACCATCACCGCATATAGTCGGCGGTAAAGCTACACCATGGTGGGAGATAGATTATTTACATTACGTTGAAGCAGCTATATGGCTTGCAGGATGTGATCTTAGATGTCCCCAATGTCAAAACTTTAGCGTTACATATGATGGCAGGAGTAAAGCTTTAACACCAGCTGAAGCAGCTAAGAAAGTTGTTATGTGCCATAAAGAATATGGTACCAGAGGGATTGCTGTTAGCGGTGGTGAGCCTACTCTAAACAGAAATTGGCTTATCGAATTCTTTAAGGAGGTAACTAGAAGGGTTAACAGCAAAGTTAGAAGACATCTTGATAGTAACGGTACATTGCTAACTTCTGATTATATTGATGAGCTTGTTAAGGCGGGATGTAACAATATTGGTGTTGAACCTAAATGTGTAAACATTGAAACATATATGAAAATAACTGGCCTTAAGAATAGAGATTTAGCAAGAAAATATCTTGAAACATCATGGAAGGCGATAGAGTATCTTAATGAAAAATATTCAGGTAGAGTATACATAGGCGTAGGGTTAGTTTATAATAAGGACTTAATAACCTTAGATGAAATTGCTAAAGCAGGAGAGAAAATAGCATCTATAAATCCTAACTTACAGGTTACTGTTTTAGACTACTTTCCTGTTTTTAGAAGAAGAAGTTTAAGTAGGCCATCACCTCTAGAGATGATTAAAGTTAAGAAAATTCTTGAAGATGTAGGTTTAAAGACTGTTATTGTTCAAACTTCTATAGGCCATATAGGGCCTTCGAAATAAGTTTAGCCTTAGATAATCAGATACCATAGTTTCATAGGTTAAGTTTAACTATATTTATTCAATTAGATTATGCATTAGTATAATTAACACTAAGGTGGAACCTACGGAACAGGAGTACTTAGAATTACTAATGATGTTCATCATAGTCCTTGCTTCCGCTAAAATACTAGAGGAAATTATGATAAGGCTTAAACTTGTACCTGTTCTAGGAGATCTACTTGCAGGAATAATTTTAGGCCCGTCACTACTAAGCATAATTAAACCGAACGGGTTTCTAAACACTTTAGCTACTCTAGGAATAATTCTCCTTTTACTTCTTGTAGGTATGGAAACAGATATTGGCAAGTTGAAAAGATATGAGAAAATAAGCGTTATCTCGGGTTCCGGTGGAGCCATAGTAAGCTTTATTTTAGGTGCTACTTTAGGCCTTATTTTTGGATACAACATTGTCTCTTCTCTTTTCATAGGAGCAATTTTAATAGCTACATCTGTTGGTATAACTGTTAGAACGCTTCTAGAGCTGCATGTTTATGGAACAAAGGAAGCCTATGTCATTTTAGGGGCCGCTGTAATCGACGATATTTATGGTTTATTAGCATTAGCACTTGTTTACACTATAGCAAGAGGTAGTGGAGGGGCGTCGCAGGCATACACCATATTTTTAGCCTTTATAGGTCTCTTAGTAATAATCCTCGTATTTCATTATACATCTAAACATATTAAAGAAGTTTATAGAGTTATGAAGCATTTAAAATCTGAAGAAGCACATTTCATATTTATTCTTATCTATAGTATGGTTGTTGCTTTAGCTGTAGGGATGCTTGGTCTAAGCCCTATAGTTGGAGCTTTCTTCATAGGATTAGCTTTTTCTAAAATGCCTGGCGTTGAGAATTTACGTGAAAAACTAAGTACACTCGTAGCCATATTTACTCCAATATATTTTGTAACAGCAGGTTTAATGCTTAATATAAGAATCTTACATGTAGATTTGAGGTCGATTTCGATAGCCTTACTTATCATACTTGCCGGTTTTCTTTCAAAGATTATAGGCTGCGGGTTTATTTTGAAACCATTCCGTTTTAGGATGAGAGAACTATTAACAATAGGTGTGGGTATGGTTCCTAGAGCGGAAGTAGCAACGATAATAGCTGTAACAGGTTTAACTGCAGGGATAATTACTCAAGAAATATTTTTAGGCGCTATACTTCTAGTCTATACATCATCATTACTAACACCTATACTTCTTAAACAGCTTCTTCTAAGGAAACGTTAGCAGAATTAACCATGTAGTAGCGATAGCTTGTGGAAGTTTCTTACATAAACTTTAAACTGCAGTTTAAGGTAAGTTAGTATTCGGAGAAAAATGAGTGCATGGATAATGTCTTCTTTCATGTTTAAACGAGAGGATTTAGAAAAAACATTAGAAATGAAACTGCTTGAAATTATTCACGAATTACCTAAAGTAATAGCTGTTGAAGAAGATATGCCTATTGAAATATTTATTGATTCCACTAAGAAACGTAAAACAGACGCCGCGATAGTTATTGATAGAAAAGGGAAAATTTCAGGCATCGTAACAAAGCTAGATTTGCTAAAAGTTTTAAGACCCGTACTGCCACATGGCGTTAGAATTTTTTCAATGCCCCTTAAAGTTAGAATAGAAAAAATAACAATTAAGGAGATTATGTCACCGAATCCTATAATGCTTCCTGAAACAGCTAAAGTAAAAGATGCTATCGAACTTATGAACAAGTATAGGATTTCCCATGTAATAATAACAGATATTACGGGAAAACCTAAAGCAATCATTTCTAGAAAGTATATGCTAAAGAAGTTCTTCGGTATCGAAGAATAGGGTAAAGGTTAAATTTCTTCGATGTCTATGTAGCATAAGAATAGCTTAAACGGTAACATACATGTCTAAGAATAGAAAATGCCCGGTTTATGGTGTTTTTAAACCTAATACGTTAAGAGCTTTTATATTTTATCTTCTTTTAGCACTACTCATATTGTTGGTGATAGTTCTTGGCTCAACTAGCTAAACTCATATATTTAGACGTTATACTCCGTACTTCATGTTTTCCAGCATTAGTTGGTTTATCTATAGCATTATGGACTAATGTTGGAGTTAATGAGTGGAAGACATGGGTTGCTTTCATTGCATGCCTAGTGGGTATGTTTACTATACAGGGAATGTATGAACATGCATTAGACTATCTACGTGATAAGGGAGGATACTCTGCTTTCAGACAGGATATTGAAAAACCTTCAGTAGCCAAGAAGGCTCTAAAGTACTCATTTGTAATAGCTTCTATTCTAGCTCTAATTATCATATTATGTGAGAGATGGTGGCTTATACTCTTCGGCATAGCTGCCTTTAAAACAGCAAAACTATACGTTGAAAGCCATAACGAGTTCTATGCTGTCTTCGGGTTCATGCTAAGTTATAGTGTAGGATATTTTTCAGCAACAAACTACCCAACATTACCATGGCTTATAGGTTTACTTCTAATAGGCTTCTTGTATAAAGCAGCTTTACCTATGTATAGGCTTGATGACTATCTTGCAGGAGAATTACCTTCTAACGAAGCTATAATTCAGTATTATAGAAATATTATGAGATACTTGTTACATACGGTGCCTTTACTCATAATAATTTTAGTCTTCTCAATGAGATTAACATACCCTGTTGAAAAAATCATACCTTGGGCTATCACACTGTGGATCTTAGGCTTCGGAGCTTTAGGGTATAATATTATGAGATATAAGGCTAAAGCTGTAATGCAAGAAGCTCCCATATGGGCTGTTGCATTAGCGGTTATGGGTTCAGATATTTTATCAGCTACGATATCAGGGAACACTGTTCTATTTCTTAAAATGCTTGCAGCCTATGCTGTATGGTGGCTTATATTTACTCAGTTCTGGCGATCTAGACATGCACTATGCAATCTTATAAATTGTCCAATGAATCCCTTAGCGTATATGGGTAAGGAAAGACCTAAGTGAAATCATTTAAATTCAAATATTATCGATAATGGCGAAAGTTGTTAGAGGCCTTTAGCAGCTATTTCAGTAAATCTCTTAATAGCAGCTTTGAGAGTATAGGGTAATCCTGGTACTTCTGGTTCTAAGAAACCCTTAACTACCATTGCTATTGCTTCTTCTTCGGTGAAACCTCTACTCATAAGGTATGCTAATTCATTAATGTTTATTCTGCCTATAGCTGCTTCATGAGTTAACTCAGCATTTTTAACTTTAGTTTTAAGTTCAGGTATTGTGCTTATAGATGATTTATTTGATAGCATTAAGCCTCTACATTCATAGTGCCCTTTAACATTTTCTGCTTCTGCAACAATAAGTCCTCTAGAAATTATGGTTGATGAGCCTGAAGCTACAACTTTGGAGCTTATTTGAGCTGAAGTTTTAGCTGCTCTAAGTATAGCCTTAGCACCTAAATCGTAAAATGACTTGCCTGTACCATATATTAAAGTGTTAAATGTTGCAGAAGCTTTTTCACCTTTAAGAATAACTGAGGGAAACATTTGAACAGTAGATACCGGTCTTAAACTAATATAGTTACTTATGAAAACTCCTCCTTCATCCACGATCGCCCCTGACCTAGGTCTCACATCAACTATAGGCCCCCATGAATGAATCATAGTGAATGTTAATTTAGCATTCTTACCGACATAGAATTCTGAAACACCTAAGTGTGCTCCTTTATGAACCCCGACTGTACATCCTGTTATTAGGTTTAGTTCGGCACCATCCTCTACAACAATAATGTTATGAGGCGTTTGCAGGAAAGATTCTGTAGCTAAGTATAAGCATGCTTGTACAGGTTTCTTAACCTTACAGTTTCTTTCAACAACAATTACATATCCTCCCTTGCCGTAAAGCTCAACAAAAGCCGTAAACATATCAGTTTCTACGCTTAAAGCTCTCCAATAATATTTTTCAAGCCATTCTTCACCGAACCTTTCTTTAGCTTCTTCAAGACTTAAAATTTTAACACAAGAAACACCAGTAAGAGTTTTAATTATTTTCTCATCAAATTGAAGAAACGTACCAGTTCTATAGGCTCCTTTAACATCAATACCAACACTTAACATCCTTTTCAATACTTCAGGGTTCTCTAGAAGCTCTTGAATACTCTTAATTTTAGATGTAATTCTAAATTTACCCACGTCTATAGGCGGTCCATATGCTGGAAGCTTATTTAAAGTTCTTTTCGCAAGTTCTTTAACCTTTTCAGACCATTTCATAGAGAAACACCTTAAGCTAAATATTTGAAATATTTGTAGCCCTTTTCCTCAACAACTTTAAACACAGAATGAGGTTCTCCACTGTAAACAATTCTACCTGAAATCATAACATAAGCTACATGTATTTTATTTAAATATTCTAAAATATGTCTTCTATGCGTAACTAAGAGAATAGACCTTCCACGATAAATGAACTTATTTATTTTATCAGCTATGAGTTTTAAAGAGTCAACATCAATACCTGAATCAGGTTCATCGAGAAGTAAAAGCTTAGGATTAATTATTTCAGCTTGTAAAAGTTCTAATCTCTTCCTTTCTCCACCTGAAAAACCAACATTAATTTCCCTAGACAAATGCTCCTTTGTAAACCCATAGTCTTCAAGCAATTGATAAATGTCGCCTTTAAACCCATATTTCCTTGATAAATGTTGTAAGAAAAGTCTTAAAGTAACACCTCTAATTTCAGGGGGATTCTGATATGCAAGAAATATTCCTTTGATTGCCCTTTCAAAGGGAGACGTATAGGTTATATCCTCATTTTCAAACAATATTTTCCCTGAAATGACCTTGTAGAAAGGTGTGCCAGCAATAGCATTCAATAACGTTGACTTACCAGCAGCATTTGGACCTAGTAAAACATGTAATTCACTCTTTTCTAAACTAAGGGACACATCGTGGACTATGGGCTTACTATGTTCAGCAGTTACGGTCACTTTATGTAGTCTTAACATTGCCTATGCACACCGTACCTTAGATAATATGAGAGTTAGAACGTACTTTTAAAGCTATATGGGTTAGCCGTATATTGTAAGAACTGTCAGATACGACCGCATTCTTCACCTATCCGTTAAGCCCACCATTCATCATCTAAATGGAGATTAGCATTAGCCAACTTATAAATGTTATTAACTATAATGAACATTTTTGAGTCAAGATTAATGTAACTGTTATAAGCAACTAACTAGAATAGCTTAATTAGAATAGTAAGGTAGTAAAACTATGGTTAGAAGAAAGAAAATTAAAATAGACTTTGAAGAAGCGAAAAAAGATCCCTACAAAGTACTATTTGCTATTTTAAGAAAGCAGAAATATCACATTGTAGGCCATCACAGCGCTGTTAAGAAATGCCACTGGACACATGCAGCACTAACTGAAGGTAGGTTCTGCTACAAATGTAAGTTTTATGGTATTGAAACCCATAGATGTGTTCAAATGAGTCCTTCTGTTCTATGGTGTTGGAACTCATGTATACACTGTTGGAGACTTAGACCTAAAGATATAGGTATTGAATGGGATCAGACAAAATTACCGACAGTAGATGATCCTGAGCTTATTGTTGAGGGGGCTCTTAGAGAGCAGAGGAGAATACTTTCAGGTTATAAAGGTAATCCCAAAGTTAATAGAAAACTTCTAGAGGAAGCTTTGAACCCTAAGCATGTAGCTATAAGCCTTACAGGAGAACCATCACTATATCCTAGGCTTAGCGAATTAATTCAGCTATTCCATAGAAAGGGATTAACAACGTTCCTTGTAACTAGAGCTATAAGACCAGATATCCTGGCAAATTTAGATGAAGAACCCAGTCAATTATATGTCTCTTTTGAAGCATGGAATAAGGAGATGTATTATAAACTCAATACACCTTTAGCTCCAAGATTATGGGAACTATCAGTAAAAACATTAGAAATACTTCCAAGTTTCACATGTCCAACAGTTATGAGAATAACAGTAATGAAAGGAATAAACATGAGTAAGAAGGATGCTGAAGGGTTTGCAAAGTTAATTGAATTAGCACAGCCAACATATGTTGAAGTTAAAGCATATATGCATGTTGGAGCATCAACTAAAAGACTGCCTAGAGAAACTATGCCTAAACACGTTGAAGTAAAGGAATTTGCCAAACTAATATCGGAGAAAACGAGCTACCCGATAGTTTCAGAAAGTATACCAAGTAGGGTTATCCTTCTGAGTAGATTAAAGAAACCGATAAGGCTTGGCAAGGGATGCCCTGGAGGATGGAGAACACCGGACATAGGTGGAGAAGAAAGCGGCGAATACGGGAAGTATGCTTCAGAAATATAATCCATAGATGAGATTCTGAAGTCAAAATCTAGTCAAACAGTAATATAACCATAATTTCCACTATAATCTGTGCTAAATATTCCCTTATAAACAGCGCATATAAAACATGGAGGAACCATAGTTTAACTAATGATATGCGTTACATATGTTTGCTTAAATAAGCTGTTGACTTTTGAAATCATGTTTAAACATACGTGTAAAGAATTCATTGTAGTTCGATTCAAAGACATAGTTTCCATGAATGAAGTAATACTTATCCTAAGTAAGTAACTATTTTGTTTAGGAAATATTTTTACATGGTGTTTTCTCCTTTGGAAAATTTTTAATATAAAAAGTTATAGTATTTATTTCAATACTACAACCTATGGTAGATTTTATGCGTCATGGGCGAAAAAGAGTCATAATAATGGGAGCTGGTGGCAGAGATTTCCACAATTTTAATGTGTTCTTTAGAGACAACGAGGAATATGAGGTTATTGCTTTTACAGCATCTCAAATACCTGGAATAGAGAACAGAGTTTATCCACCAGAACTTGCTGGAAAACTTTACCCTAATGGTATTCCAGTATATTCTGAGAAGAAACTACTTGAACTTGTGAAGAAGTATAACGTAGACTATGTTGTTTTATCGTATAGCGATTTAACACATGAAGATGTAGGCCACATATATTCTAAGGTATTAGCAGCTGGTGCAAACTTCCTAATTTTAGGACCTGAAGCAACAATGTTAAAAACTAAAAAACCCGTTATCGCTGTAACAGCAGTACGTACAGGTTCAGGTAAAAGTTCTGTAAGTAAGAAAATAGCGAGAATACTTAAAGAGAATAATGTTAAAATTGCTGTTGTAAGGCATCCCATGGTTTATGGTGATTTCTTAAAACAGAGAGTTCAAATTATAAGAACATATAGTGACCTGAACAAATATGAATGCACTTTCGAAGAACGTGAAGAATATGAACAATACATTGAAATGGGATTAACAGTTTATGCAGGTATAGATTACGGTGAATTATTAAAAATTGCGGAAGAAGGTGTAGATATAATACTTTGGGATGGTGGAAATAATGATCTACCATTCTACAAGCCTGACCTACACATAGTTGTAGCTGATGCTCTAAGACCTGGTCAGGAAATATTAACATTTCCTGGAGAAGTAAATGTAAGAATGGCGCACATAGTAGTAATTAATAAAGTAACTGAAGAAGTGGAGGAAAATGTAAGAAAGATTGAAGAAAATATTAGGAAAATAAATCCTAACGCTACAATAATTAGAGCTTCTTCCGAAATCTACGCGGATGAACCTGAACTCATTAAAGGTAGAAAAGCAGTTATTGTTGAAGACGGCCCAACAGTAACTCATGGAGGACTAGGCTACGGTGCAGCATATGTAGCAGCTAAAAAATATGGGGCAGAAATAATCGATCCAAGACCATATGCAGTAGGTTACTTAAGATTAATTTATGAGAAATATTCTCATTTGAAACACGTGGTTCCAACTTTAGGATACAGTTCACAGCAAATAAGAGATTTCGAAGAAACATTAAACAAAATACCTGCAGATGTAATAATATCAGGCACTCCCTTTAACATGTTAAACATGGTTAAAGTGAATAAACCAGTTGTTCATGTAAGATATGAGGTAAAGGAATTAAACAGACCAACTATAAACGAAATAGTCGAAGAATTTCTAAGTAAAATAGGGAAATAAATTAGCCCACTACTTTTAACATAAGATTATTTAACTTCTAATACTACCTAGAATTTTTAGTAGAAGTCTAGTTACATTGCATTATTGGTGGATAGTATCTTTGCTGAAGGAAAACTGGTTAACAACTACACTATTGCTAGCGTATTTGGTTATAGTTCTAAGTATTTTCTTTCAAATACCTCAATTATTCACTTTAACAGTAATCATATATTCTTTAATACTATTCCATACTATATTGCAAGCTAAATCATATAATCCATTAGTGGCTATATTAGGAATATTAACCATATGTTTATGGTTAAGAGTATTTCCATATACCTTTAGTATACCCTTAGGAGTTGATCCTATAAGAGATGTAATTTACGCATATCATGTTATCCAAGAAGGAACACTTATCTATAATATGCCACGGTTTGTGAGTTATTATCAATATTTTCCCGCTACCCAAATAATACCAGCTATTAATGCTATTGTTTCAGGCCTCGATATAGCTTACTCACACTATCTAACACTAAGTGTTCTCTTATCCTTAGGAATAATACCGTTAATAATTACATTGAGAAATATCGTTGGAGCCTATACAAAACAGTTCTTAATAGTAGGTATTCTTTACGCGACAATACCAGCTATCGCTACATGGGGATATTGGGTGATTCCAATGTCTTTCTCAATGCTTCTATCAGCGTTTTCAATAATGTTATTTGCAAAGTATTTTAGAAGCCGTAAACTAGGGTTTATGGTTTTAAGCTTAGTATTCAGCATACTAACTGTTATGGTCCATGCTGTTGTAGGTGCAATACTGATAGGGTTTTACATTATTACCTTGATAATGTATTATTTAAGTTACAGGAAAAGTACGACCTTACGGTATAGTTCATTAAAACACTTTGTAACATATGATACTATATTAACCACTTACACGGTATTTTACTGGTATTTTATTGATTTCACAAACTTACTGTTAAAACAAATGAATAGAATGTATGTGAATATGGTTCAATTTTTAAGCAAGCTTTTTAAGCCTTCTATAGAAGCTACACGTTCTGTAATAATACCTACAACACCTAAAGTTGAAAAAGTTATAGAATACCCGCAAGTAATAAAGTATTTACCGACACAACATCCTTTATTTTACATTTTCCCCAGGTGGGTTTGGTCTATTCTACTAATCCTAATACCTATACTTTTATTTTTAATATGTAAAGTTTGGAAAATCAAAGTTAACACTTTCCTAAAATCTTTGGGAATATATGCCATACTAATGTTAATGTTTACAGTGTTTTCTCTATATTTTAACCTTATATGGAAAGCTGATAGATATATTGCATCACCAACAACTATATATGCTATAGTGTTTATTACAGCATTACTTGCCTCCATAATTAAACACAGATTGAATGTTAAGGTAAAATACTTAGTAGTATTTTTAGTAATCACCTTAGTAATTGCATCTATACTTGATCCCAGGGTTTCATTCTATACAAACCCTATTGAAGGCGACAGAGTAACATTTAAGATTAATGAAAGAACAGCTTCAAGCTTCTTAATTTCAATGCATGATTCAGGGTATATTATTTCAGACTATAACTTAATGACAATGTACCTGTATTATTTAATTACTAAGAATAATAGATTAGATTTGAATATAGCATTCAGCCCTATATATCACTGTTTAGGAAAGAAAAGGTGGAATAAAGACTGGGTATTTTTACTTAGAAAATACAGTGTTGAAAGCTACTATATATGGGATTTAAACTTTAGAAGAAACCCTCGAGTACTTAACAAGGCTTTTTACTTAGCGAATCTAGTTTACGTTAATGGTGGTTCCTTTATTTTCAAGAGCATTACTGTAAAAGAGTAGTTAAGTATTTGAGTGAAGAATTCTAATCAAATATCAGATATTAGAAACTTAGTAAACCCTGTTTCATGGATCGGTGCATGTAATGGTTAAAGTAGTTACATGTATACCAGCGTACAATGAGGAAAAAACTATAGCTAGGGTTGTTATTGAAGCGCAAAAATACAGTGATATTGTTATAGTTTGCGATGATGGTTCAACAGATTATACAGGTACTATAGCTGAAAAATTAGGAGCTATTGTAATTAAACATGAGAAAAATGAAGGCTATGGTGCAGCACTTAAATCACTATTTACTAAAGCACTAGAGTTTTCTCCTGAAATAGTGGTTACTATAGATGCTGATTTACAGCATAATCCAAAATATATACCTTTACTTGTAAAACTTCTTAAAGAGCATGATGCAGATATTGTTATAGCTTCAAGAGCTAAAGGTGATGAAACACCAACATATAGAAGATTAGCTATAAAAGTATTCTCTAAAATGCTGAGCAATAAGATAAGTGATGTTCAAAGCGGATTTAGAGCATATAAAGCATCGATACTGAAAACAATCATACCTAGAGAGCATGGTATGGAGGCAAGTGTTGAAATATTAAGCAAAGCTTTAGATAAAGGGTATAAAATAGTTGAAATACCTATACCATTCAAGTATAAAGGCTTAGAAACATCAACAATAAACCCTATAGTTCATGGATATAACATTGTAAGTGAAATTCTGAAAAATAAAGTTCTAAGAAAACCGCTTACATACCTTGGAATTCCAGGAGTAATTTTCATAGTTTTAGG
>Ga0164311_10000024_pt1 | contig 50689 bp, 47 predicted proteins | sample GuaBasSedimGuay2_FD_121796 | JGI IMG/M metagenome (GOLD analysis project Ga0164311, IMG submission 121796) | Subseafloor sediment microbial communities from Guaymas Basin, Gulf of California, Mexico - Guay2, Core 4569-9, 9-12 cm | ecosystem: Environmental > Aquatic > Marine > Hydrothermal vents... | reverse complement strand
CTCTCAGAAGCCAGTTAAAGGGTAAAGCTTACATAGAGGTTATTGTCACACCAACATGTCCTTACTGCCCATATGCCGCTTTAGAGGTAAATATGTTTGCTTTCGCTAGTAAAGGAAAAATAATGGCTGATATTGTAGAAGCTATGGAAAACCCTGACATAGCGGATTACTACGGTATAACAGTGGTGCCTGCTATTGTCATTAATGGCAATGTAGAGTTCATAGGTGTTCCTAAGGAAAAACTGTTATTGAAAGCTGTGTTTAGATATCAGAAAGACCATATAGAACTACCTTTCCATACTTTTCGTAGAGGACTAAATCTCAGCTAACTCTTTATACTCTTTAAGATTCCTCCAAAATCTATCCCTATTAAGTTCCGAGGGTCCGAGTTTTTCAACAGATAAACCAGCAGCTACAATACCGTAAGCTAATGCCTTTACAGGGTCTGCTGTTTTAGAATAGATGTAAGTAAGTACCGAGGTAAATACGTCACCTGCACCTGTTGGAGAAACTACTTGAACTTTACGATACGTAGGTAATTCACCATAGCATTCTTTAGTAGCATAGTAAACTTTCATGCTTGACGTAACTACAGCTAATTCAACACCTTTCCTAACAAAGCTTTTAACATGATCTCTTATGTTTGTAACATTTAAAACACGGAACTCATCAAGTGACATACGTAAGATGTTTACTCTTCTAACTATGTAATCGAACTGTTCGAATGTATCTAAGTATACTTCGTTGTCCTTACCTATTCTTCTAAAAAATCCTTGAGGATCTAAGGTTACTAGCCCCATACGTGAGGCTTCATTTAGATGTTTAATTTTAATTTCTCTATACACAGGTGAGAACATGTAGACATCGTCAATGCTTAAATCTATGTTCTCTATTTCTCCTGAAAATGTTAGTAAAAACATTTTTCTGGGTTCAATATCAATTATTTTGAACCTTGTAGTATTGTTTCCTTCAGTAATATAGGGTTCAGCGATATTTTCTAGTCTCTCTTTATATTCTTTAGGAAAGTCTTTACCTAAACTGCTACAGAGACCTATTCTTATCCCAAATAAGCTATTAAGTGCAAATGAAGAATATGAAGGAGGCCCTCCAAGGATGTTCTTATACTTTTTTCCTTCTCTTAAAATGAAATCATCTAAAGTTATGTTACCTAAGACAAGCATAAATATTCACCTAAATAATGAGTTTTCAAATCCTCGGAAGGGTAAGTTTACCTCACGACCGGACTCGGTCCGGGAGTAATTCATCATCGGCTTTTTATCCAGTAAAACTCTAAAATGCGATAGCTATTAACTTTTTACATATCAGAATTTCTTAGAACATAGTAGCAGTAGTTATAATAGCGAGTATGACCAAGTTAATGTATAGTACTAACAGGTCACGTGTGGTGTAAGTATTGGGGCTTGTACTTCCATGTGAAATAGTAGCTAAGGAAGCATTACCATCCATTAGAGCTTTATTAGCTGAAATCCTTGTTAAAAAACATAGGTTATCCTTATATGAAACGGCTAAAATTCTTGGACTTACACCAGCTGCTGTATCAAACTATATTTTGAGAAAACGTGGAATATTAGCATATGAAAAAATAGTTGAAAATAGAGAAGCTTATAATACCATATTATACCTTGCAGATAGATTAGCTTCAGGAAAATGTAGTGACGATGAGTGTTCAAAGATAATATGTAAACTCTGTAAAACCTTAGGCCTATGCAAGTCTTATTTTCAAATATCTTAGTGGTAAACTATGGAATATAACGTAGTGATAGTTAGATACGGGGAAATTACGCTAAAAAGCCCATATGTTAGAGAATTCATGGAAAAAGAGCTTGTCAAGACTATAAAGTATAAGCTTAAGAGAAATAAAGTAAATGTGGTGGGAATAAGGAAGATTCCTGGAAGGATATTTATTTACGTGGATTCCTCGGAAAAAGCTGTAAATGTAGCTTTAAATGTTTCTAAGATATTTGGTGTTGTTTCCACAAGTCCTGCAGTTGAAATAGAGAGAAACAGTTTAGAGTATTTAAGAAAGTTTGTCCTAAAGTATTCTTCAGATGTTCTTGAAAAAGGAGACACTTTTGCTGTTAGAGTAAGAAGAGTAAAGAAATACCCTATAACAAGTAAGGAACTTGAGAGAATTTTAGGAGCAGACATTCTAAATACGTTGCAACAATTAGACTTAAGAGTTAATTTAAGTAATCCTTTGAAGACAATCCATGTTGAAGTTAGAACTAAGAAAGCTTACATTTACCATGAAACTGTGAAAGGTGTAGGTGGTTTGCCTTATGGTGTTAGCGGAAAAGTTGTAGCCCTTATTTCAGGAGGAATAGATTCACCAGTAGCAGCTTGGCTTATCATGAAGCGGGGCGTTAAAGTAGTACCTATATTTTTTGATTTAGGCAATTTTACAACAGAGGAAACAATAGAGAAGGCATTAAAAGCAATTAAGAAAATTAGGGAATGGGCGCCTAGCCCTGAATTCTATTTTTACAAAATACCGTTTAACACCGTTTTAGAAGCTATCACTAAGAATGTTCCAGCACAATTCACGTGTATTTTCTGTAAAATACTAATGTTTAAAATAGCTGAACGTATAGCAGAAAAAGAAGAAGCAAAAGCCCTAGTTACAGGCGAGAGCCTAGGGCAAGTAGCATCTCAAACACTAGATAACTTATGTGTTGTAAGTAAAATGGTAAGCATCCCTATTTTGAGGCCACTCATAGGATTAGATAAAGAAGAAATAATTTCCATTGCTAAAAACATTGGAACATATGAAATAACCGCTAAAAGTATTATTGAATGTAAAGCATCACCTGTTTTCAGAGGATCGCATGCAGCAGCTCGCACAAGAAATGAGATAATAGATAAGTATAAAGACAAAATACATTTTGAAGAACTTATAATGAAGTCTTTAGAAGAAGCAATGAAAATAAATTTACCTTAATATTATCATAGGTGAAATTTTCACTTTCAACCTAACATATTCATTAGCCGTCATAGGCAGTAGTATTACATTATAATCATAAGACACATCATCTAAGATTTTACCTTTGAACACGCTAACCTTAAAAGCCTCTTCAATTTTCCAGGGAATCCTTATTCTAGATAAAAGAGGCTTTGTTGAGAAATTAAAGAGTTCAAGAGTTAGAACATTGCCTCTTAGTCTTATATTTAATGGTATAACATGTTTAGGCATTAATTCTAATAGAGTAACGTTTTTTCTAACCTTAAAACGTACATATTTGATCCTAACTAGTTTCTCTATGGATAAATAATCTATTCCCCCTTCTTCCCAGGAACCTTTATGTAATTTTATTACAGTATCTTTACTTTGGCTTATTTCAATGAAGCTTCCCTTTATTCTAGTATATGCACGACCACCAATATGAACTCCCAGACCATGGTCTGAGGTAGAGTAATCGTACCATAAAGGTCCTTGAATATTGACTTCTTCGTCATAGTTTATCTTTTCATTATTGACTGTAAATAGTGTAAACCACGTAAGTAATCCTCCTTCAAAATCTGTTTCTACGTGGAAGGTTTTGCAATTAGTATGTATTTCCATAGAGGGTGTTATGAGAATATATTCTTCCCCATTGCTTAACAGTAATAAGAGGTATTTTTTCTTATAATTTCCTAAAACCTTCTTAATTGGGTTCTTAAATTTAAGGAAATATTCATAGCCTTTATAATTTAAGCGTAGTTTATGTTTATCAGCTTTTAAACTAAGAACATTAGTCTCAAAATATCTGCTTTTAATTGGTTCCATTTTAACTCTACTAATGGTATTTTCAGCATGTAGCCCTAAAGGGGGCAAATGGAGTACCTTTATTTCATTTAACGATATTACGTATTTCTTATAATTCCATGGAATAAAGGAGACGGGGGTTTTACCTTTTGTAGTTAAAGAATACTTTTTGCTAATTTTTCTTAGTACATTAATGACGCTTTTCATATAATCCTCTATTTCAGCATTATGGAGAATTTTGTTAAAATAAAGCTCGTTAATCGATATATAGTAGTATAGCTCTTTATTTTTCTTCGATTTTTTCTTGCCAATGGGAACTATAGGTATTTTAATTCCATCGACATTAACAATATAGGGGTTTCTTAAATCTTCTACATAGATTTCTGAACATTCCGTGCTTAAAGCTTTTAATACACCTTTAAAGTTCAAATATTTAACGCTAGGGAGTACACATGGCTTCTCTTTACATATTTTCGTTAAAAACTCTTTACCTATGGAAGCAGTAAGCACTAACTATAACACCTATTAGGATTTAAGCGTCAAAATATTTTAGTTTTAGTTACAAAATAGAAAAATTCGACTATTATAGTAAAGCATTTTTCGACGCATGTAAGAAAGGGTTATTAACTAGCTATGATATATACAATCATGGCAGAGCGGTAGGAGAAGGGTTAGAATATAAAAACTTTCGAAATAACTAATGACGCTTACTACTGCTAACATCTTTCATTAAAAACAATAATACTTACGAAATGTGTTTTTAAACTGTGAGCAGCAGGGTTTTTAGAAAACACAATACATAAAGTAGCTTGAATATCAACACGATAAAATACTATGTTTAAATAGGCCCCCTCCTACCGTGATGAAGCCATTTTTTTAATTTACCTATTTCTTCCTCTATTTTATCAAATACAGGAAACATCAGCGTCATAATACCTATACTTATTGAAGGCTCATATGTTGCAGCGTAAAATATGAACTGTGTTGTACTTCCTAAGAAATATATTAACATAAACCCTAAAAATACACTTAAGAACCAGTAGTACGGGTATAAAACTTTCTCGTCAGTTTTCACTTTAAAAATTAAAGCTAGTATAGGCAGTGCTAGGAAAAGCGAGACCATGTAGATGTTAGTATGCACAGTAGATTTCCCGTAAATGGGCCAGATTTTTTCATTATATAGCCAACCCCAGGGTGGTGATGAATATGAATGTCCTCCTTTACTTGATAAATGCCATGACATGGCAAATAAATGCTCATTAATAACTTTAGAAATTCCTTCTATTAAACTACCTTTTTCTGAAGCAAAGTACATTGCTAACGGGAGCCATAGTAAACTGTAAATAACGAATATGAGTATAAGTCCAAGAAGCAATTTTCTAAGAGAACATTTCTCTCTAAGAGAAATATATATGTAAGCTGGTAGTGCGAAAAGCGCAGAATATTTAGATGATAAAGCTAGTCCGAAAGCAGCGTAGGAGGAAAGGAATTTTCTATGGACCATAAGTGTGAATGATAGTGTAAGGAAGAAAGCTACGTATATTTCAAGCATAGCTATAAGGCCTAAAGCCTTAATTACAGGGTCAAATGCTACGATGACTGAAGCCAAAATTGCAGGGTATAGGCTGCGAGTTATTTTTAATGTGGAGAGGTAAACTAAAATAACTATTAGTGCATGCATTATTACTCCTGGAATTCTCCATGCCAAAGAATTATCGCCTAAAATAAGCATTGACAGAAACATTATGTATTTAGCTAGCGGTGGATGTTCTAGGTTTAAATTACCTTTAGGGTCAGGTATGTTTGGATACGGTTTCTCAATAACGTTTATTCCGAAGATCCGTAGTCCTATATTTTTTGCTGCTGAAACATAGTATACTTCATCACTAACATAGTCATCGCAGGACCCAACCGTATAGTATCCATAAACAAGGATGTAAGATACTAAAGCAGCTAATACAGCTATTGAGGCAAGCTTAAACATTTCTTCTGTAAACAATTTTTCCTTTAACAACCGTAGTTTCAACCCTTAACCTCTTAAGCTTGTTTGAACTAACCTTAAATATATCATCATTTAAAACTACGAAATCTGCTTTAAATCCCTTCCTCAAAACACCTACTTTTGTTTCTCTTAAAGCTTTAGCAGCATATTTGGTATACATTTTTAATGCTTCTTTTCTAGAAACACATTCTCCAATAGCTTTCCTAGATATCGAAGCCCACATATTGGCTAAAGGATTAAAAGGCTCTACAGGGGCATCTGATGATGAAGCTACTATGAAATTGTTTTTAAGCAAGGTTCTAAACATATAGGTCCATTTAACTCTGCTTCCAATTCTATCTTTAAGCCACCAATCAGAAATTCTAAAGTGAGGTTGAACAACAATAGCGTATGGTTTGTTTTCTATAAGTTCATCAATAATGTCGGGAGGTGTTAAGCTGCAATGTTCTATTCTCAAATATTTCCTTAAAGCCTTGTATTCCTTAACTGCTTTAACTATTTCCTCAATAGCTCTATCGCCAATAGCGTGAACTGCAAGCATGTATCCATGCTTTGAAGCTTTGAGAATATTGGCCCTAATTTCATGGTGTTTAAGAAGAAGTAGGCCTTTATTCTCAGGTTCATCATTGTACGGCTCTCTTAATGCTGCTGTTCTCCCTCCAAAACTTCCATCAGCAAACGTCTTAAACCCTATAATTTTTAGATATTCTATTTTTTCATTAGCTGTTTTTAGGAAATATTCTAAGTGCTCTATGTTAGGAACAAGTTTTACATTAATAATGTCCTTAGCAGTTTCTTTTAACACCAAGTATTCTTGGGGAGTTGCTGATACTGAACATACCGTAGTTAGGCCGTGGGATAGTAGTTCTTCAATAGTATTCTTGATTAAGATTTTTAGTTCTTCAAAACTAGGTTTAGGTATTTTATTTAATGCTTCACTAAGAAGCTTTTCACGTAGAACACCTTGGGATAAATGCTCTTCATATCTCATGTTCCAAAAACCTAACAATTTCAATGCTAAAGTGTTTGCTACACCTATGTGGCCGCATATACGAATTATTACAACCGGTCTGTCAGGCACTGCTTCGTCCAAATCGCATCTTGTAGGAAGTCTTTTCTCATCAAACTGTTCCTCATTGAATCCTCTACCAATAATCCATGTGCTATTACTTAATTCTCTATGCTTCTTTAAAACCTTCTTTAACTCTTCAATACTTTTAACACTTTTGAGATCTATCCACTTCTTTAGCTCAGCTATAGAGGTTAAGTGAATATGAGAATCAATGAATCCAGGGACAATAACTTTACCGTTTAGATCTATTACCTTAGCTTCTAAATATTTTTCCTCAACGTTAAAACCAATATCAACAATTTCTCCTTTAAAAATAGCTAAACTATTAGCTATAGGTAATGAATCATCCATAGTATATATTTTAGCATTAGTATAAACAGTTAATGCACACATAACAATATACCTAGTAAACTAATTCAAACACAGCATTTAAAAGATAACCTTATCTACAAGTAAAATCATAGGCAAGAATGGAATGATGACACTTGCCCCCCAGAGACATATGATGTAATTACCGCGAACTGACCATAGTATCTAAAACTACTTCTAACAATTCTTAAACCCTGTATGTTAAAGGCACTCTTATATGTTTAGACATAGCTTCTTTAATACCTTTAACCATTAGATCCCATCTAATTAACCATGAACCATTATTGAATAACTCCGCAGGTATAGTCCATGAAGACAGGGTGCTAAGTATTACCGGGTAAAGTTCGTAGCTATGTATGATATTTTCTTTTGTTAAAAGCTCAAGAAATGTGAGGAGCCTAAGTTCTTCAGACTTAGGAACTATTAATGTAATTACAATGGAGTTATCATGTAATACTTTTGAGAACCTACCTAAAATAGGGGAATTTCACAAAGTATTAAGAAAACTAAGCATTGTTCTTTCACTTGTAAAGGACAGTGTACCTACTAGGATTTTTGAATAACTTTGATGGAAGAGCATTATTCTAGGAACATACTTAACTGTTATTCCTTTACTAGTAACATGTTTAATATAATGGTGTCTAATAGTTGTAGGGCTAAGTTTTAATTCTTTCCCTAATTCAACATAAGTTTTGAAGGCATTTATCTGTAAACGTTCAATAATTTTTATATCAATATTATCAGCTTCTTGTGTGAATATAGGGCTTTTGAGTATGTTTATAGGAAGTACGTTCTCTATGGCAGAGAACCTATTATGAACTATGTGTTCATACCATTCATTCCATGGCAGTGTTAATAACTTATTAGCATCAACATACTTTCTATTCACCCGTAAACAATAAAGTTCCTCATGAACTTCATACAGCTTATATCTTTTTATAAGTCTTAATTTCTGCATTTTAGTTAAGAACTTATTTAAGACTTCATTATTGTTATAAGGCATGTAAAACTTAACAAAAACCTTTCCATTAGGCTCATACGTTAATGCAATCTTATATGCCCAAAGAGAACAGGCTAACGCATTATATGCTTGAATTAATCTACCAGGGTAAGCATCCACAATAGCAAATGCTCTTGAAAGCCCTATTTTACTAGCAATAATGACAGGTTCTATAGAAATACCCATGGATCTTAATTTGCCTAGTCCACGTAACATATTAAAAATAAGTAAAATAACAAAAATACCTAAAAGCACAGCATATAATAGACTATTCGCTTATTTGAGTACTTAGGATATTTTGGAAACTTCAGAAACACTACATTTATATTCCTCTTTTACATTGTGGGTAATAAAGCCATCAGGCTTTGCCGATGACGGCACCTCCCGTAACCCGTACTCTGTGGTGTACGGGAATGTAGCTCCCAATGAACCACCGACTAGGGATGAAGTGGTTGAGGGAGAAGCCCGTGCAAACTTCCAAAATACACATAGTTACCAAAAGATAATACACGGGCAACCACCTACTTCATATAGTGTTTCTAAAATCTTTAAGTCGGTATCATTTAACTCTACTAGGAACTTTATCGATTTCTTCAAAATACTCTCAATATCTATAGTACTATTTAGCAAATTAGCTGATTAACCAAACTACATACCTATTATTAAAAAAGAAGTTAAGAAATAATAAGCTCTTTGCTCTCTTATTCTAGGGCACAGGATTATCGGTTATTTTTTCACGTAGTATTCCGACGGTTATTGCTAATATTAATGCCATTAAAACCTCTAATACCATATTCTCATTCCATCAGATTATTATAATTGCTTAATACTTCACATTTTTTCTAAGAAAACACACATCTTAATATAATATTGGAAAAAATATCATTATTTAAAGGATGATTTATGGTCGTGATGTACAATTATTATGAGAGTATAATTAATTCTAACTTGTTTACTTCAATAGTATATTATAGTAAGTTTTACCTTAAAATTTCTCTACCAGCTTTTTATAGTACTTTAATAATGGATAGCCTATTAAGTATATGGCTATTGACTCCCCTATTAGTATTGACAAATATGATAACCATAGTGGTATTGGGAATAGCAGCGGTAGATAGCTTCCAACTATTAATGTTACTGCAATTACAGCATATGTTGATGCAAGTATTGGTCTCCCTTTAGATGCTTTTGCCGCTAACGTTCCAGCCACTAGGTTTGCAATGCTTCCAAAAACTATGTCTATTATATTTCCTGTTGCATATGCATTTGCTACTGCGCATCCTAAAGCTAATCCTATTGCTGCAGGAATCCCATGTATCATTGGTAAAGGTAGTAGGGCATCGCTTATACGTACCTGTATTGGTCCGTAAGCTAATGTTCCTCCGATTACTGTTTCACCTATTGTTATTGCTGCGTATAGTGCTGCATATATTGCTGTTATTGCTGCTGCTTTTGCGCTTTTCATCCCAGTGACTAACCCCTTCAATAACGTTTATTACATGACATATTTCTGGTAATATTATTTCTTTTAAAGCTAACTTTACGGCTGAAGGTGATCCAGGTATCGCAATTAATATGGTGTTTTTATATGTTCCCGCCGTAGCTCTTGTAAGCCATGCTTTAGTTCCTTCTTTAATAAATGTTAAATATCTGAATAATTCGCCGAAGCCTGGAATTTTCTTTTCAACTAAGCTTTCAACGACATCTGCTGTTACATCTTTAGGCCCTAGTCCTGTGCCTCCTATGAACAATATTATTCTTGCATTTTCCTTTAGAGCTCTCTCTACTGCCTTTCCTATATCTGCTCTCTTATTAGGTATTATTGTGTAATATGTTACAGTATGGCCATGCTCTTCTATGAGTTTTTTAGCTACTTTTTCTCCGCTATAGTCTTCAGCTTTTCCTTCAAATATCCTATCGCTAACAACTACAATACCGAACCTTACTTTGCTTTTCAAAGGTCTCTCCTTCACTATAGCATTACGTGTATATCCTTATATAACTAGTTTATTATATTTGGGAGATTGAAGAGGAAGGCAATATTGAATATTAAAAGTTTAAGTGATGTTGTTAAGGAAATAGCTGGTCTTAAGGGTGTTGTTAGTTTTTGGAATGCACGAGTTAGACTGGATGAGTTTTTAGAAGTTAGAGGAGAGGTTTCAGCTAAGAAAACAGAGTTTTTAGGAGACAATGTTTTACATTATATTACTCCTCAAAAACCTCCCCCTATACTTGCTCTTGACGGTAGTAGCAGGATTGTAGATACAGCATATGCTTTTACAACGATAGCTACGGTATCTCTTGTTTCAGAACGTTTCGGAGTTATTATGGATTATCCTTACCTATGGTTTAAATACCCTGTTTCTCTTGGAGAAGAACCACCATTCATAGGTGTTGCTCCTGAGGCTCCAAATATTAAGCTTAAACTTCCACCATACGCTACTCAAAGATCTCCTGCAGGTTTTCTATACGATCCTAACTATAATAGATACCAAATAGTTGATGAAGTAAGAACGAATTTAGAAAACAAGGTCTTAAGAGACGGAGCTATTAAGGCATCTTTAATGGAGGTTTTCGGGTTAAAACATAGGCTAATATTGGTAGATGGCCCCCTATATCATACTCCAGCTGCTTTCGTAAACCCCAATGTTGATGAAAAATACAGGGTTGCTTGGAAGAAGCTTGTTAAGGAACGTGTTAAAGCTATTGTTGAAAACTTAGAACATGGACTAGCTATTGTAGGTATTGTTAAAAGGTTTGAAAAATCATCAATAATAATTAGATCATTAGACTATTTAGCCAAGGTTAGTAAAGTTTTAGGTGTAGATATCTCTAGGTCAGGTTCAGATCTTGCAGCTATAGATACTATTCACTACTATGCTAAGAAAAGAAAAGTGCTAGAGATCCCCTTTAAACCATATATCATAGGTCCTTTCCTAATAAGACCGTCATGGGTTTACATAGATATACCAAATACTCCTGAAAAAGTTGTAGCTTACACTGTAATACCTAAACATCCGTATTTGGACGTAGGTTACAAAGTTTTTAGGGTTGAAGTACCTTATGCAGCATATGAGAAATATGGAAACTCCATTCTTGAATGGATTGTAGGTGACACTGTCTATTTTTCAACAACCCTACCTTATTCCTTAGTTCTCGCAGATAGTAGATGTAAAAAATGGTCTGCCTCTTTACTGCTATATCTTTCACGCTTATATTCAGAAGCTAAAATACCTTTAACATATGAAAGCAGATTAGAAGTTGAATATGTTTCAAGAGAGGTCTTTTCAAAATGAGTCTTGAAGAACTGAATAAAGCCTACATTGAGGCTAAAGGAAAGCTTGAAGAAGCTTTAAGAAGAGCTGAGGTTTACGGTAAAATTATAGGTTTCGTTAGTAGGCTTGCTCCTTCACGTATTGGAAGCGATGGCTCGTTAGTACAGTTTGAAGTTGATCCATTAGAATACTTTAGAAGCCATGAAGAAGTTTCTGTTGCAGGCTCCTATCTTGCAACTGTGGATGTTAAAACAGGTGAAATTGTTAGTTTAAGAATCAAAAGCGTCGAAAGAAGAGACGTTATGTCTGAACTAGGTATTCCTGAGGCTATAGCGCTACAAACTCAGCTTGATGCCTCAGGTTTAGTAACTAGAGCTAGAGTTATTGCTGAGCCTCTTCTAGCATGGAACCCTGAAAACGATGAAGTAAAAGCTGCAGCTTACGTTATTGAACCTCAGTCTCCAATAATTAAACCTAATCCTGAGGTTTTTGAGAAAATACTTGGACTTCCTAAGGAAGGTGTTGTTCTAGGCCTTTTAGCTATAGGTGAGAAACCCCTAAAAGTTAAGGTGAAATTACCGTTACATGCACTTTATCAACATATGTTAGTTTTAGGAACTACAGGTGCTGGGAAAACAACATTTATTAAAAACTTTATCGTTGCTCTGCTTAATAAGTTAAACTTTAGTGTCGAAGAAGGCTATGAACCTACTGTTGTTGTTTTAGATTCAACAAAAGACTATGTTCACATGGTTTTGGAGAGTTTTTGGAAACAGGAAAAAGGGTTTGAAACTGAAGAGTTTATAGCCAAAGAAGTCTTTGGAGACATTAAGAATGTTTCTAAAGCTACTATAGTTATTCCAGTAACTAAGCAGTTATGTGAGAAACTTAGGGAGTACGGCAAAAAAGTAGGCGCTAAAATGGAGACTGTTGACGACTACCTTAAAGTTCTTGGCAAATACTATGTAGAAACATCGTATCTTAGTATAATAGAGAAAATATTGAATGGTAACATAGAGAGCATAAATGTAAAAGTAGAAGGTTTTGGTCCACTAAGAAGAATAAACACTGAATTACTGTATAGTATTTTAAATGTTAAGAGAAGAATTAATTTAACACTTATACCATATGCTTTTAGCTTTAGAGAAGTAAAGGGTTCTGAATTAGCTGTTTTAAATCCTTTTCTAACAAGCCAAGCTAGAGACCATTTACCTAGAATTATTACTGCTCTTGAAGAACATGGTTTTAGATTAACAACATTAAGCGAATTCCTTGAAACATTAAGGGAGGCGTTATTTAGGAAAGGCAGCGAGGCATACAGCATAGTTTTTTCAAGGCTAGGAATACATAAAGGCACAGTAGAGAACATAATAAGATCTCTTGGAATACTTGATGATAGTGGAATATTCGATGTTATTTTAGGAAATGAAATTATTGGTGAACCTAATTTAAACATCATTTTAGAGAATGCTAAGAATGAACTGATAATTGTTGATTTAGCATTTCTTAAAGAAAATGTACCTTTGGTTTCAGGCAATATTGAAAACGTTGTTGCTCTAAGAGTGCTTTATAAAGTGTTTATGTGGAAAATGATTAGATATGCTGAAAGGGCTAGAACTCAACCAACAATAGTTGTTGTCGACGAAGCGCATAGATTCTTCCCAGCTACTGGTGGCGGAGAAGGAGAATATGTTGTTCAAGTATCAAATATGCTAGCTACAATAGCTAGGCTTGGTAGGGCTAGAAGACTTTCAATAATATTCGCTACACATTCACCTAAGGATGTACATGAAATAGTTTTACAGCTAGCTAATACTAAGATTGTTTTTAGGATGGATCCTGCAGTAATAGATAAATTAGACATACCAAGTGAACATAAGCATTTGATTTCGAGAATTAGAGATCGTTTTGCACTCGTTAAAACACATGCACTAAGATTAGGCTATGTGTTAATATGTACGCCACTACCGGTTGCTGGACATTTTGACCTCTCAGTAATGTAGTAGTTAAGTTATTCATTAGAGAAAGTTTTTATTTTAAGAACGTCGAGTATGTGATAGTATATTTGAGGTAATTTCTTATGAAGAACGAAGGTGGCAAAGCTTCCAGTAAAGGCTTTGTTGAAAGAAGCTTCAATGCTTTAGGACGCACATTTAAACTTGGAGGACCAATACCTGAACTTAGAGAAGGAGAAGAGCTTGTAAGAAAAACAATTTCTCTCTGCCCTACTTGCTGCAGGCTTTTACCTGCAATAATTTTTGAAAGAGACGAAAAAATATGGATTAGAAAAATCTGTCCTGAGCATGGTGAGGTCGAGGAGATTTATTGGGGTGATGCTAAACTTTTCTATAAAGCGTTGAGATATGAAGCTAAAACAAAACCGATAAAAGTAAAATACGTCGATGCTAAAGCCCCATGCCCATTCACGTGTGGTTTATGCCCATATCATATGACATATACAGCGCTAGCAAACATTGTGTTAACTAATCGATGCGATTTAAGCTGTTGGTATTGCTTACCCGGAGACCAAGAAATCCTTGTGAAAGAAAATGGAGTAGTTAAACTGGTAAGTATTGAAGAACTTGCAAGTGGTAGAAAATATTCATACAGAGTGAAAGTCGGAGATATTGAAGGTGAATATTCTATTCCTGAAAACCTTGAAGTACTAAGTTATAACAGTCAAGGCAGACTTGTCTGGACTAGGGTTAGGAAGATCTTTAGGCGGAAATATAAAGGTAAGATATATACAATAAGGACCAAATCAGGAAAGGAGGTCAAGGTCACACCAGAACATAGAATACTGGTTTATGAAGGCAGACAGTTGATGAAAAAGAGAGCAGAAAACATTTCCATAGGCAATAAGCTGCTTTCCATGTTTAAAATACCTGAGGTAAAGGGTAGCTTTAATTCAATGGATTTAATAAAGGAACTGAGGAATATACCTGAGAATTACTATGGAAAAATATATGTTCATAATATAAACAGCGTAAAAACACATGAAATGAAAAAACATTTCGGAGAGAAGGTATATCTATGGAAGAGTAAAAAATACGTACCGCTCAAGGTATTATATAGTACTAACTATGTTCAGTATAATCAGCAGTTATGCTACCTAGGACTTGACGCTGCAACGTACAGAATACCTGTAGTACTCAAAATTACGCCCGAACTAGCTAAACTTGTAGGATATTTCATATCAGACGGCCATTATACTAATAAGGATTTAAGAATAACAGCTAAGGATGAAGAAGTCAGAAAGGACATTATCACTACATTAAAATCGCTTGGTTTACCTTATAGCATTTTATTAAAGGAAGGCAAAGCTCCTCAAGTTGTTATAGGAAGTAGGCTTTTAAGATTAATATTTAAATACGTATTCAAGATCCCTGAAAAAGCACCAAATAAGAGGCTTCCTAAGCAAGTGTTTGAATTCCCCTTAGACGCTAAAATAGCCTTGTTAAGTAGCCTATTTAATGGTGATGGATATGTTATCAAAGGTAAGAGGCATTTAAGCATAGGGTATGCCTCAACATCTAAAGGCCTTATAAGGGATTTAAGCTATCTTTTAGCAAGTTTAGGTATATTCTCAAGGATAAGAAGAGTTTCTAAAGATAAGAATAAACTTGCAAGACATGACCTATATAAGCTCTACATTGCCGGTAAGGACTTAGTCAAATTAGTGAACTTAATAGATTTAAAAACAAGCCATAAAAGGAAGCTTCATGGTCTGAATGCGAGGAGAGAAGTCAGAGTCGATAAAATAGGAGATTGTATCGTAGATGAAGTAATTTCTATACAGGTAGAAGAATATGAGGGACTAGTATATGATTTAGAAGTAGAGAATCCAAACCACAATTTTATAGTTAATGATGGTATTCTTGTAAGTAACTGCTTCTTCTAAGCTGAAAGAGTAGGTTATGTCTATGAGCCAAGTATTGAACAGCTAAGAGATATGATTCGTAGTCTTAAAAAACAACATCCTAGTGGCGGATTAGCTGTTCAACTTACTGGTGGAGAACCTGCTTTAAGAGATGACCTATTAGACATTGTTAAAATGATTAAGGAGGAAGGTATTAGGCATATACAACTTAATACTCATGGTTTAAGGTTTGCTTATGCGGGTGGAGATAAATTAATGGCTGAGCTTAGAAAAGTAGGTTTAAACACTGTCTATTTAAGTTTTGATGGAGTTAGCCCTGCTGTTAATTTTAAAAATCATTGGGAAATCCCGTTTATCCTTGAAAACTTTAGAAGAGCAGGTATGACAAGCGTTGTTTTAGTACCTACGGTAATTAATAATTGGAATACTGATGAATTAGGGGCTATAGTTAAATTTGCAGCTAGAAACATGGATGTTATTAGAGGAATTAATATGCAGCCTGTTTCTTTAACAGGGCAGTTAACTGAATCTGAACGTGAGAAATATAGAATAACAATACCTGATGTTATAAAGCTTATTGAAGAACAAACGGATGGACAAATAGATAGAGATTCATGGTATCCTGTCCCAATAACTGTAATTATCTCCAGGTTTATTCAGCTATTTACAGGAGAAAATAAGATGCAAATAACTGTTCATCCAGCATGCGGTATGGCAACATATGTGCACGTTCATATGAAGAATAATGGTGAAATAGAGTTTACACCCATAACAAGATTTGTTGACATCGAAGGTTTCTTTGAGTATCTTAAAGAAAAATCGGATGAACTAGAGAAAGGGAGAAACAAGTATATTGTAGGATTAAAAATACTCTATAATCTAAGGAAGTTTATAGATTCTGAAAAACAACCAAAAGACATTAACCTATGGAAGCTTATATTTAATATCTTCGTAAGACATAGCTATGAAGCATTAGGAGAATTTCACTATAAATTCCTCTACATAGGAATGATGCATTTCATGGACCTATACAATTATGATGTTCAAAGAGTTCTCCACTGTGGCGTACACTATCTTGTTCCAGGAGGTAAAATAATACCGTTCTGCGCATTTAACGTACTACCAGACCTTTATAGAGACAAAATACAGAAGGAATATGGCATACCGATGAAAGAATGGATTAAGCTTAAAGGATACCATACTATAGGAGACGCTATTAAATATAAAAGAAATATTAAGAAGTTAGAATCCACGGAGTTATACAAGAAAACATATGCAGAGTTTAAAGAGTATCTAAATAAGCGTTAATATCGAAAATTGTTGTAAGCGTTTTAAAATACCTTAAGTAATACTTTTTCGAAACTTCTTAGCTAGCATTTAAACTAGCTGAGAGTAAACTGTTAAGCATTTTACTATACTCATTTAAAAGTTTATATTAGTCCGAATCGAAAATGAAAAGTGGTGTAAGAACTCCGCCTAACACCCCCTGCAGGGGGAGTGTGAGGGTAGGAGTTAGCTCGAGAACCCCGCCTCCGCCACACACATTCTTTTTCTTCTTATAATTCTATCTTGAGTTCTCTCATTATATATTCTGTTAGTTTATCTCTACCCTTCTCATAATACGTTCTAGCAAGTTCGAATATTGTTTTACGCATAAGTATTTGCGGATATATTTTTTGAGCAATGAATTTACCGTTAGACATCAGTTCTATGTCTTTACAGGAATCCCACACTATATCCTGTATTCTACTCACAAATCTACCGTCAACAGAATCTGCAAATTTAACTATTTCAGATTCTATCATACTTGTAGGTACACTTCCATGCATTTCTGCTAAACACCTTATAAGTATTTCAGGAGCCCCCCTAAACGACAACTCTGCTATTATTGAGAATTGATGGCTAAGATACCAGTCACTTCTAGGTCTAAAACCCCCAGTTATAGGATCTCTTTCATACTGGTAAAACTTAAATATATCATGAAGTATTGAAGAAGATACTATTAAATCTCTATTTACCTTTACATGATATGTCTTTTCAAATATTTCAGCTAAATTTTTAGCTATAATTAAAACTGCCCAGGTATGTTCAATAAGCCCTCCAGGATAAGCATGGTGTTTCTTTGGTGCTGCAGGTGCTTCTAACAAGTCTATCTTTGCTTCCGCTTTCGTAAATGTTATTTTCGGCTCTTTTAAAATGTTTAAAGTTATGTTGCGCATTTGATTATTTGCTATCGTTTCCGCTTCTTCCATGAGCTTACGATATACTACTTCTTTAACTTTCTTCATTTAAAACAACACCAACCATAAAATCGTTAACATTTGTTCCTGTAGGTCCTGTATAAATGTAGTCTTTCAATACTTTAAAGATGGTGTAACTATCATTGTCTTTAAGAGCACTATCTATACTTAAATTCTCTTTACCCACTCTTTCAACGGTGTGTGCATCAACTAATCCTCCAGCAACCTCTGTTACTCCATCTATACCATCTGAACCTATACTTGCAAAAGCCACTCCATCAAGACCATTAATTATTTTAGCTGCTGAAAGAGCTAATTCCTGGTTTCTGCCTCCTTTACCTTTGCCCGTAACTGTTACGGTAGTTTCTCCTCCAGCTAATAACAGGAATGGTTTCTTTAGTAAAAACCCGTCCTTATATGTTTCCTCAAGTATTGAAGCTAAAACCGTACCTACATGTCTTGCTTCTCCACGAATTCTGCTCGTTAATAAAAGAACGTTTAAACCAATTTTTTCCTTAGCGTATTTTGCTGCTTTCATTAAAGATTCCTTGTTGCTGGCTATTACAAAGTTATGAACATTTTTAAAGACTTTATCTAATGGTTTAGGTGTTTCTATTACTTCTCCTTTAACCCCTTTCTTAAAAAGTTCTATTACGTTTTCAGACGCTTTATCTATGAGATTATATTTTTCCATTACTCTTAAAGCATCTTTGAACGTTGTAGTATCTGGTGCTGTAGGTCCAGAAGCTATGAACTCTACAGGGTCGCCTACAACATCTGATATTATTAATGAAACTGTTGTTGCAGGGTAAATTCTCTTTGCAAGCCACCCTCCTTTAAACAATGATAGATGCTTTCTTACAGTGTTTATTTCTTTTATGCTTGCACCTGATTTTAACAATAAATTTGTTATTTGCTCTAACTCTTTAAGAGTTATTTGAGGCCTTAAAATTTCAACAAGTGCTGAGCCTCCTCCGGAAATAAGTACTAATACTAAGTCCTCAGAACAGGCTTCCTGAACGAGTTTAGCGATCTCATTGCCTGCTTTAATGCTTCTTTCATCAGGTATTGGGTGCGAAGAAGCTATTACCTTTACATATTTTAAATTATAACTATATGCTAAGTTTTCAGGAACAACCACAATGCCCTTATCTATATCTTCACCTAAAATTTCCTCTACTGCTTTAGCCATCCCCCCTGAGGCTTTGCCGAAACCTATGAGATAAAGGTTTTTGAACCTGAACTTTTTACCATGTATATCAATTGTTTTTCTGCCTACCTTTCTTAACGACTTATGTAATGCTTTTCTAGGGTTAGCTTCTTCTAAGGCTATGTTTAGAATATCTAATACTATTTTTCTAGCTCTTTTACATTTTGTGCAGCTAATATTAGACAATAATTCCTTATAGTTTTTTATATACTCCATTGAATATTCCCTTTTGTTTAAAGTGTTTTTTACGAACATACTATAGTTTTGTCTTTAGGTATGTAAGGTATTTTTATTACTAATAATTCTAAGTCCTTACTTACTGCCCTAACCGTGTGTTTTTCCTTAGGGTTTATTAGCATGAAGTCTCCTTTCTTTACTATAAATTTCTCTTTTTTACCATTAGATTCTACTATAACTACTCCTAAGCCGTTAAGGAAAACAAATACTTCGGCATGTTTTTCATGATAATGTTTTTTAGCTGTTACACCCTTAGGTATAATTACTTTTAAGAAAGCTATCGGAAAGTTATTGATAGTAGTTTCTAAGAATATTTTCCTTAAATAATTCTCCCTTTTCTCTAAACTTACCTCTCTAATTCTAAAGTACTTAACCATGAAAACACCCAGTATGGGAAGCTTAAAATTGTCAGCCTATCAACCCTTCTTCATAACCCTTCATGAGAAAAGGGTTAAGTTTATGTCGGCTTCATCATCCAGCTAAAATATAAATATAAGCAGATTTAAATTGTTACCTATCTAAGCGAAAAGGTTTAAAAAGAAAAGGGAAAAACAACATACAGAGAAAAAAAGGGCCCGTAGCTCAGCCTGGTAGAGCGACGGATAGCTGGTTATTACCAGCTAGTCGAGGCTCTTAATGAAACCCGCCCTCTACCCCTTCTTTCATCCCCCTATAGTCTGAAAATGTACTGAGCAAGACTACATGGTATAGTATATGTTTGAAGCACTATGATGTTAAATTTAATGAGTAATAGTTAAAAAGGAACATTTTCAGATAATGAGAAGGGTAGAGGGCGAGTTCAAGAGAAACCCGTAGGTCCCGGGTTCGAATCCCGGCGGGCCCGCCACATCTTTATCTTTTACATTTTAATGTGGTTGCAATGTTTTTCGAAATTATTAGCGGTGTCTATGTTGTTGCCGGTTTTCCAGCCATATATCTTAGACATTGGGATTCCCTTATTATCGCTGATTTGCATTTAGGCTTCGAAGAATCTATTGCTAGTAAAGGTTTTTATGTGCCGTATGTTCAACTAAATAAAATTATTGAGAAGCTTAAGCAAGTACTGGCTTTAGTTAAACCTTCACGCGTAATAATAAATGGAGACATTAAGCATGAGTTTGGTAGGCTTCTTAGACAGGAAAGAGAGGAAGTAATAAAGTTAGTAGAGTTTTTACGAAGCAACAAAATACATTATATTACCGTTGTTAGAGGAAATCATGATAATTTTATTTCATATATTCTAGAAAAACTTGGCGTAGGTTTTGTTGATGTATTAACGCTTAACAGTATCGTTTTAACCCATGGACATTTAGACTTAGAACCTAATTTACTAAAAGGAGAACTTATTATTATAGGGCACGAACACCCAGCTGTTATCTTAAGAGATGAGCTAGGTACAGCACATAAATTTTCATGCTTAGCTATCGGTGAGCTTAATACAGGTCAAAAAGTTCTTATAATGCCCTCTTTAAGCATTTATGCTGCAGGCAATGTTTTAACTCCTAATAGGGAAAGCTATCTTTCACCATTAATTAGAAAGCATTGTGTAGTTGAGAAGTTAAAGCCATACATTATAGATGAAGAGTTAGGGGTGTTAGAACTCCCTAATCTCGAAACTTTAGCTACTATGGGATATTTTTAGAGCGTTTGCTAAGCAACTATAGAAGGTAAATTTATAAAAGTTTTTAAAGCTTTAAAAACACTGTAGGCAGTTCTGCAAGAGTTGATGTTTATGCGGATACCTAGAATTAGCGTTAAAATAGAAAATATTGTTTCGACAGTGACTCTTGAGCAAAGAATAGACTTACACGCTATTGAAAGAGCAATACCAGCTGTTGAATACAATCCAGAACAATTTCCAGGACTTGTTTTTAGACTCGAAAGACCTCGAGTAACAGCGTTAATATTTAGTTCAGGTAAAATGGTAGTAACCGGAGCTAAAAGCGTAGACAATTTGAAAAGAGCTGTAAAGAAAATAATTAGAGTTCTAAAAGAAAACGGTATAATAGTTACAGGTAGGCCTAAAGTTCAAATACAAAACATCGTAGCATCAGCAAATTTAGGTGTCGAAGTAAATCTCGAAATGGCCGCTTTAATGTTAGAAAACTGCATGTATGAGCCAGAACAGTTTCCAGGACTAATATATAGAATGAGCGAACCAAGAGTTGTATTACTTATTTTCAGTTCAGGTAAAATGGTAGTAACCGGAGCTAAGCGTGAAGAACAAATATACGAAGTTGTTAAGAAAATATATTACAAACTTGATGAACTAGGTTGTCTAAGGAAATAGAGGAGCAAGGATTAAAAATAAACCCTATATTAACATATTTTTCATATCGAACCCCGTAGTGAGGATTTTAGCTTTGATCCTAAGTGACTTTGACTTAAGAAATTACATTAGAACAGGTAGGCTTAAGATAATACCGTTCAGCGATGAAATAATTAGAGAGAACGGTTTAGACTTAAGACTCGGAAGATCTATAGCCAGATTAAAGAACATAGACAGTATTTTCGATATCAGAGGCAAAATAGATATTAAAAAGTATTATAATGTTGAAACAGGAGGCTCATTTATAATAAAGCCTAATGAGCGCGTCTTATTACATACCCTAGAGTACGTTAAGCTACCCCCCGAACTTATGGGCTTCGTCAACTTAAGAAGCACCTACGCAAGATTGGGATTAAGCATACCACCCTGCTTAGCTGAAGACACTATCGTTATGGATCCTGTTAAAGGTCCGTTAAAGGCTATTAATGCAGAAAGCGTTTTTAGTGTAGATATCGAATCATGTAATATTCTTCATGAAAAGACAAGAAAGTATGTAAGTGATTATTTAGGAATTATGATGAAGGTTAAAACAAAGATCTCAGAAATTGTTACAACACCTAACCACAGGTTTATAAGGTTCAACCCAGCGCTGACCATGGAAGAGGCTTATGCTAGTTCATTAAATGAAGGAGACTTATTAGCTACGGTAAGAACGTTTAGTCTAAGTAAAACACTGGAACCACCAGTGTTAGAACCATATCCCAATCTTCATGTAAGAGTATCAGATACGTTATCCTCAAAAATAGAGAGTAAAATTAGAGAACATGGCTTAACAATTTCTGAGACAGCTAAAATTCTTGGAAAGCATAAATCCTATCTAATAAACTTACTAAATAACGTTTATGGTGTTAAATGGGTTTTCTTGGAGAAAGTACTTAGAATGCTTGAAATACCGGTAGAGAAGAATTTAGATGAGATAGTATTTTATTCGAGGAAGACTAAAAAATACCTGCCATTATCAACGTTATACAAACGTATCGATGAAAGTTTAGCTTATGTTATAGGCTATATTGTTGGAGATGGTGGTTTAAGTAACATTAAAAGCTATAAAAATGTAAGATTAGGCTTAACGGATAAAAATAGAGATCAACTAGAGAAAGTAGTTAATATTCTAAGAAGAAAGTTTAACGAGTTAGCTGATGAACCCACTATAGAAAGGATTGAAAGGAAATATAGAGTCTATATTCCAACAATACTTACAAAAACCTTCTTATATAACTTTGGAAGCGGATTAAGGGAAAGTAAAAGTAGAGAGATACCAGAGAAGATAAGAATAGCCCCTAATAATATTATCGCTAGTTTCATTGCTGGTCTATTCGATGCTGAAGGATATTCAAGCAATTTTACAACGTATATTTCTACTTCAAGTAGGGTTTTAGCTTTCCAATTGCAATTACTCCTATTAAGATTGGGTATAATATCAAGAGTAGTAGTTAAGAAGACTATGTGGAAGTGGTATCAAGTAATAATCCAAGGAAAGAGAAATGTTGAGATATTCTTAAATGAAATATGCAAATATTGTAGTAAACCTGTAAGAGCAAAAATAAAACGTGAGACATTTGATAAAATACCATTAAACTTCATGATAATTGAAGCTCTTAAAAAACTACCACATAGCGATATAGAAGTTAGAAGAAAAATAGATAACTATGTTTACAGGCGGAGAGTACCCTACAATAAAGTAGGCTTAGTAATCAGAAAACTGACAGAGTACAAGCCAACATGCTACGATATGGCTATTAGAGATCTGCTAGGTTTGTCGAAATGGTTCTGGGACACTGTAACACATATTGAAAAAATGTATTATAAGGAAGGCAAAATAGTGGATTGGGAAACACCAACACAACACTATGCAGCTGGTGTTTACGTAACTCATAACACAATAATTGATGGTGGTTTTGAAGGACAATTAACTATTGAGCTTATTGGAGGCCCGTTTCCTGTCAAACTTTATGCTGGTGAAAGATTTATTCATGTAGTTTTTGCAAAGCTTACAAGTCCTGTTGAAAAACCATATACGGGTAAGTACCAAGGTCAGAAAGGAGTTACTTTACCTAAGCTCTAAGATTTCTTTTAAATTAACTATATTCTTCTTGGAAACAACAAGTTTGTTACCTATCTTACATATCTTTAAACCTTCAATCTCTAACAATTTCTTCTTAAACTCTATACCTAAGCTGTAGCCTCCTATGTCTCCACTGTGTTTAATTACCCTGTGGCATGGAATGACTATTATTTCCTTATTTTCAGCTAAAACTTTACCTATAAGTCTAGGGCTTTTACCTACGATTTCTGATAGAAGCTTGTATGTTGTAACTTTTCCTATAGGTACTAGCTGTAGAAGAGTGTATGTTATCTCTTTTAGTGTTGAGTATTTTAGTTTACCCATAGATTTATCCTCATTAAAATTAAAATTGTAGAAGTGTATGATAAGTTCTTAGATGTATGCTGTGATGAACAGGCTAGGATTTGATTAGGAAATGATAGTATAAGGTAGGCCTCTGAGCATATAATATATAATGTGAGGTATTAAGTTATTGGCTTTAAAAAATGATGATTGGAAAGAACTTGTAGAAGAAATAAGGAATTGTAAAAAATGTAGACTACATAAAAATAGAAGAAACACCGTTCCAGGTGAAGGATCATTAAACACTAAGCTCATTTTTATTGGCGAAGCTCCAGGCGTTAAAGAAGATGAAGAAGGAAGACCTTTTGTAGGCGCTGCAGGTAAGTTGTTAACTAAACTTCTTGAAAATAATGGTATAAGTAGAGAAGAAGTTTTCATAACTAACGTTGTTAAATGTAGGCCTCCAGGCAATAGAGAACCCTACGATGACGAGATTAAAGCATGTTTACCATATTTAACTAGACAAATAGCTATGATAAAACCTAAGATAATAGTTACATTAGGTAGGGTTTCTACTAAAATACTGTACTCTTTGGCTCACATACCGTTTACTAGTATGAGTAAACTACATGGAAGTGTAAGAAACGTATACATAAATGGTTTAGAGATAAAACTTATTGCTACATATCATCCAGCAGCAGCACTTTATAATCCGCAGCTTAGAACAACTCTAGAAAAGGACTTTAAGCTTATAATAACTGTATATAGGGAGAATATTAGGACCTCAAGAACCCGTACTTTGCTTGACTTTTTTAGATAGAGTTGAAGAAAACCATGGAAAAAGAACTAATCCCTAAAAAACCTATTGATGTATTAAAAATGGGTTACATGTATATTTTACGTAATCCTAAAGTTATAATTCCATTCATGATTTATGAGGCTGGTTTTATAATAGGCCAAGCAGTATTCATTATATCATTCCTTACGCTGCTAAGTTATTTTAAAGCATTTAATTTGATACCTAAAATCGTAGAAGAACTTTCAAAAGAAAATTACGAATATTTACTTAACCCTGAAATACTTCACCCAGTAATCGTAACATTATTTATCACAGCATCAGCATACGTTATTGTTATTTTAGTTTTTGACAGCTTTGTTAAAGCAGGACTCTTCCCGTATCTTAGGAAAATACTTGTTGAAGGCGGTGGAGACTTAAAGACCTTTTTAGGCTATGCTTTTTATAGATGGAGATTAGTATTGAAAACAAATATCTTAGTATACTTAATAATAATTTCTCCACTACTACCTTCCATTACCATATTCTATTTTAGCATATCTAAAATTATACCAACTTTAGGTATGGGCAATAAGATTAGTGATTTAATGCTTGGTATTTCAGCTATAGCTTTCATCGTAGGTATTATAATAGCCTTTATACTGTATCTTCTCTTAGTGTTTGCGCCCATAGCTGCAGCTATAGATGCCGATAGCCCTATATTTAATGTCTATAAAAGCATAAGAATTGCTAAAAGGGAAATAGGTTCCGTAATACTTTACCTTTGTGTATTAACATTAATAGCTATAGCTTCTTTAGCTATTGAAGGTATCGTGAAAGTCTTCTATGTTACTATAACAAGTTTATTCGCACTGATAGTGAGTTTAGCAGTAACTCCCATTATAAACATGTTCCTTGTAGCTGTTTACGAACATCATTTTAATGAAAGATTTGTTGCAATTAAAGCTAGGAGCATAAGGCTAAGCGACATCATTAAACTAGTTAAAGTTATTGGAGGTATTCATAGATATTTAAAGAAATTTGTGCTAACAACAGACGGGCTAATGGCCCTCATACTTACAATAGTACTCTTCGTATCAGGATTTATTTTAGGGCTAGTAACAATAAGCCCTGATATAAGGGATATCATAATAAATTCAGGCATAATAGTTCCTGGAAAAATGAATCCTGAGTTTAAAATATACAATAGAATCTTTTTAGGCCTAGATATTTTCTTCCATAATTGGAGAACATCTCTAGCAACGGCTATGGCAGGCATTGCATATTCTGTACCTTCTGCCATAGCAACCCTGTTTAATGGATACGTTATAGGTGTTGTCTACGCAACCGTAGCTAATCCTATTAAAGCATCAGCTATAATAATTCCTCATGGTATATTGGAAATACCTGCATTCCTTATAGCTAGTGCTGCTGGGTTAAGACTAGGCCATGTTGTATTTAAGTACATTAAAGGTAAAATTTCATTAGATATATTTGAAGAAGAAATTACAAATACTGCTATCTTAGTTGCCGGTTTAGCTATATTATTTTTTATTGCTGGTGTAATTGAAGGTAATATTACTCCTATTATTGCTGAGTCTTTAGGCTGGACGTAGGTTTCTTCATCTTCATTATTTTCCTTGCTATTTCTCCTATGACCTTATATTTCCCATAATATTTTCCACTATAAGCTATTATTGAATATATTTTTTCAACATCTAAAATACTTACATCTAAAATATTTCTATGTAAGCTCTCTACTTTACCTTTAGACTCTAATAAAACGAGTAATGCTGAGGCTATGTCTACATTTCTCAATTTAGACCTTAAGTCTATAAATGCGGCTGCTATGTCTTTAGCAACATAAACTATGTCTAAGCTTGCTGAACCTAGACTTCTGAGCTTATATGGACCAAATGTTTTTTCTACTTCTTTGAATACATCGTATGAGTCGAAGTTTAGGTAGCCTAGTATGAACGGGTATTTGCCGAAATCTACTTTTCTAAGGTTACTATCATTTTCATATGCTCCTTGACCCTTTATGGCATAGTATATTTTGCTTCTAAATACCTCAGCAATAACGCCTACGCTTATATCTGATAGCCTGGCATCTTTACTATACTTAGCTACAGCTATGCTTACTGTAGCATATGGTATTCCTGCTACGTAATTGTTGCTTCCATCTAAAGGGTCGACTATAACTATTAGCTCAGGTTTTTCACATGTTCTAATCGCTCCTCTTTCTTCACTCACATAATGTATTTTGTAATGTTCTTTTAGAAACTCGTTAAGTATCATTTCCTCGGCTTCTAAATCCACTCTTCTAGTTACATCCTCTCTATTCCATTTTACAGGTTCGTATTTGTCACGTATTTCCTGGACTTCTCTTAGCCACTTTGCCGTGTTTACAGCTATTTTCTTAGTGAAGTTGAGTATGTCTTTTATGTCGTAGTTCATAGCTAATCAACTAAGTCTTTTTTGAACCTTGAAAGAACACGACAACCAGTTTTAGTAACTAAAACGTCATCTTCAATTCTTATTCCAGCGTACCCTTTAATATAAACTCCTGGTTCTACAGTGATTACCATTCCTTGTTTAAGTATGTTCTTGCTTTTCTCACCTACAATAGGTAGTTCATGAACATTTACTCCTATTCCATGTCCCGTATTATGGATAAAATATTCTTTATAACCGTATTCTTCAAGAGTTTTTCTAGCTTCCTTATCTACATCTGATGCTTTAATGCCAGCTTTAATAGCCCTTATCGCTGCTTTTTGAGCCTCCAAAACAGCTTGAAACATGTCTTTCACCTTACCATCTACTTTACCTACACTAATAGTTCTCGTTAAATCGCTTACATAGCCTTTAAAAGTAGCACCTAGGTCTACGATGACAACTTCGCCTTTACGAACAATTTTACTTGATGTTACTGCATGAGGTAATGCTGCATTAGGTCCTGAAGCTACTATTGTTGGGAATGGTGTTTTTTCCGAACCTGAAATTCTCATAGAGTACTCAGCTTTAGCTGCTACGTTTAATTCACTAATACCATCAGTTATAGTGTTTAATGCTTCTTCAAGACCTTTCTCAGCTATTCTAATAGCTTCTACGATTCTTTCTAACTCATCAGTGTCTTTTACCATTCTTACATTAGCAATATTTTCAGATACATCAGTCAGTTCTATGTTTGGCAGCTTAGTTTTGATAGTGTTTACAATAGTGTGTGGGGTATGTTTATAGCATAAGCCTACTTTCTTACATTTCATGTTTCTTAAACTTTCTATAAGAGCAGCACTGAAGTTTGTATACTGTTCTACATGTATTTTAGATTCTTCTTTTGCCCTTTCATATTCTAACTTGGGGACGAATAATAAAGGATCATGTTCCTTAGGTATTAAAGCAAATATGCCTTCATAACCTCTGAAATCTGAAACGTAAAATACGTTTGAGATATCAACTAGAAGTATGCAGTCAAGGTCTTTACTTAAAACTATGTCCATTATTTTTGAGGCTCTTTTAAACATTTCCTGCACCATATCCTTCTATAACATTTTTATTGAAGATAAACATTTAGTATGATGAATTTAAATACGACCATGAGGCCTTAAGTTTTGTCTTCAAAAACACGTTTAGACAAGCTAAAAAGAGCTTATAAAGCGATGCTTTTACTTGTGTTTATAATCTCTTTATTTAATTTACTTCTAACTCTAGGTAAGATCTTAATAGAGCTTAAGACTAACGTTTATATGTTAGATTATGGTTTTCTATTTTTCTGGTTTATGATGTCTGCTGCTTTCGGCTATTTTCTCATGCGGAAAAGATGACAGCACTTTTGGCAGATCCCATATGCCATTAATGACAATATCTGCTCCATGTTTTCTAAGCAGTTCTTCGGTTTTTAACCCTGTTAGAACGCCTACAGTTTTAACGCCGACGGCTTTACCTGCTTCCATATCGACCCAGTAATCTCCAACAAAAACTACGTCCTCAGGGTTTACACCATACTTCTGTAATATTTCATTTAGTATTCCTTTTCTCGAGAAGGGTATGTGTTCATCCTCGGGTTTTTGCTGTTTTATAGTGTAAACTTCATCAACATATTCTGCCATATTATATTCTTTCAGTTCAGCCCAGATTTTTTCAGGGTCTATTTCTCTGCCTGTAGTTACAATAACCCTATAATTATTCTTCTTAAGCCACTTTAAGACTTCGATGGCTCCTTCTATAGGTTTATCTTTATGTGTAAATACATTACCGTATAATGTTCTAAATGTTTTCCAGAAATTCATTTTGTTTATGTTTTCAGGTATTATTGGGTCTAACATATCATTCTTAAAGTAATGCATGAATTCTTCTTTTGAAATTTTGTTTAGTCCAAAGATTTCTCTAGTGGTATTGTAAACTATGAAAAATCTTTCCAATGTATCTATGAGGGTCATGTCAAGGTCTAATACGACTATTTTAACCAAAACATTTTTACCTCATGTTTCAAACTAAGTTCTAATATTTCGAGTTAGTATATAATGGTTTGGTACGGTGTAAACAGTAGTTTAAATTAATTCGTAGTAATAGACATCAGAGGGTTAAAGTTGACTAAAAAGAGAAAACCTATGTTAGCTAGTGGAGCTATAGTTTCAGACTATGAACCTCTATTTAAATACTGGGAAATAGCTAAAAATGTAGATAAAACTGTTGCCGAAAAAGCTACTTTAAGAAGCGAAGATTTTGATGCTGCCTTATCTTATGTTTCTTCAAAAGGAATTACCAGTCTAGCTAGTTTACTTAGTTACTTAGAGGATTACATGGCTGATAGAGTTGATGGAGAATTAGCAGTAAGAGCTTTAAAAGAGACGTATGGTGTAACTTTTGAAATAGAGGAAGCTAAACGTAGGATTGCCAGGATATTGGCAGGTTGGCTTATAGAAGCATGCAGTTTATGGGGTACTCTTAGGCTTACTGGAAGACGTGAAGAATAATTTACTAACCGGGAATAAAGTCTATGAGTAATGAAATAACATTTGCTGAAGAAGAATATAGTGACAGGGAAATATTTAGTCTACTTAGGCCTTACATTGTTGAATGGTTTAAGTCAAAATATGGAACATTTACTCCTCCTCAAAGAAAAGCTATTCCAGAAATTAAAAAGGGAAATAATGTTCTTATTTCTTCACCTACAGGTACAGGCAAAACTCTAGCTGCATTTCTAGGTATTTTAGATGACCTCTTCAGGTTAGCTGAGAAAGACGAGCTTGAAGATAAAATTTATGTTGTTTACGTTAGCCCATTAAGAGCCTTAAATAATGATATGAGAAGAAATCTAATTGAACCTCTAAGCGAGATTGAAAAGCTCTGTGAAAATCAAGGCTATGGCCGTTTAAAAATTAGAGTTGCTGTTAGAACAAGCGATACTAGTCCTTATGAGAAACAGAAAATGCTAAAGAAACCTCCTCATATACTTATAACTACTCCAGAAAGTTTTGCCATAGCCCTCGTAGCTCCGAGATTCGGAAAACTTCTTAAGGACGTTAGATGGGTTATTGTTGATGAAATCCATGAACTTTGCAGCAGTAAACGTGGTGTTCATTTAAGCTTATCCATTGAAAGACTTGAACACTATGTTGGTAAGCCCCTTATAAGAATAGGGCTTAGTGCAACAATAGCTCCTTTAATTGAAGTAGCTAAATTCCTTGTAGGCTACGATTCCAGTAATAAACCTAGGAAATGTAGAATAGTTGATGCTAGATTTGCCAAGCCTCTAAGAATTAAAGTTATTAGTCCTTTAAGGGACATAGTTTACGCTTCTGCTGAAGAAATTAACGAAGCCATATACTCTACATTAGTGAAAATAATAAATGAACATAGAACAACACTTGTTTTCACCAACACTAGAAGCGCTACAGAAAGAGTAGTTTACAAGTTAAGAAAAATATTTAAAAGCAATGGTGTTTTGGATGCCGATCTTATTGAAGCACACCACAGTAGTTTAAGTAGAAACATTAGATTAGCCGTTGAAGAAAAATTAAAACAGGGATTACTAAAATCCGTTGTATGTGTTTCCCCTGACTCCATGGTATTGACAATAAATGGTTGGAAGAAGATTAAAGAGATGCAAAGACATGACGGTGTTTATTGTTTAGACCTTAAAGATTTAAAACTTAAACCCTCATCGTTTGATAGAACATTAGCAAGGGATTATCAGGGAAAAGGATACCTTATTGAAACATCTCTTGGCTACAACATCAAATGCACACCTGACCATAAATTTTTGGTTTTGAAAGATAATAAGCTATCGTGGAAAACAGCTGAAGAACTAAATACTGGAGATCATGTTGCCATAGCAAGAACAGTAAATACTGGTTTCAAAGGCAAACATGGAGGATTAACCACTCTTAAAACACTGTCTTTAGGAGACATATTTTTTGATGAAATCGTTAAGAAGGAAATAATAAACCTAAATGAGGTATGCAGCTTAGTAAATACTTCTATGGGAAACTATGTGGTAAATGGTTTTGTATGTAAAAATTGCTCAACGAGTTTAGAGCTTGGAATAGATATTGGATATATTGATGTTGTAGTCTTACTTAGTAGCCCTAAGAGTGTTAGTAGATTATTACAAAGAGTTGGCAGATCAGGTCATAAACTGCGCAACTTAAGCAAAGGTTTTCTTATTGTAGTTGATAGAGACGACCTAGTTGAATGCACTGTTTTAGCTAAAGCAGCTTTAGAGAGAAAAATAGATAACGTGAGAATACCTAAAAATGCTCTTGACGTTCTTGCTCAACATATTGTAGGTATGGCGCTTGAAAAGAAGTGGAAGATTAAGGAAGCATATGAACTTGTAAAGAGGAGCTATAATTACCACAACCTAAGCTTCGACGATTTTATGAGTGTGCTTAGATATCTTTCAGGCGCTTATGAAGAACTAAAAAGTATGAAAGTTTATGCTAAAATATGGGTTGATGAGGAAGAAGGGGTTTTTGGTAGAAGAGGCCGCGGTAAAACAAGGATGATATATTACATGAACAGTGGAACAATACCTGATGAAGCAAAGATAACTGTTATAACAGATAAAGGTAAGTATTTAGGTACAATAGATGAGCAATTCTTACAAATACTTGTACCAGGAGATGTTTTTGTTCTTGGAGGCAGAACATACAAGTTTGTTAGAAGCTATGGTAGTTTGATTTTAGTCAGAGAAGTTGAAGGTGAAAGACCAACAGTACCATCATGGTTCAGCGAAATGCTACCATTGTCTTACGATTCCGCCCTTCTTATAGGAAGGTTTAGGAGGACAATAGCTAAAATGATAGATGAAGGTGTGAAAAGCAGTAGGATAATAGATTACATAGCTGAAACGTATAACGTTGAAAGAAAGGATGCCGAAAGCATTTACAAATACATACTTGAAGAATACCTGTTCACGGAGGGTAATGTTCCAGGAGATGACTTAATACTTGTAGAAGTTTATGATGAAGCATATAGGAGAAATATTATATTCCATACGCTATATGGTAGAAGGGTAAATGATGCTTTAAGCAGAGCTTATGGCTATGTTTTAAGCAAAATTGTTTCCGAAAACGTTAAAATAACAGTTACGGATAACGGGTTTGTGCTTACCATACCTCGAAGAAATACTGATTTAAAGAAGCTTCTGGCTGAGGTTTCTTCGAAAAACATAGCATCTCTACTTAAAAACGCGCTTAAGAACACAGAGCTTTTGAGGAGAAGGTTTAGACACTGTGCTGAGAGAGCATTTATGATTTTGAAGAGATATATGGATACGGAAAAATCCGTTCATAGGCTGCAGTTAAGCGCGCAAAACCTACTAAAAATAGTTGAAACATATAAGGACTTTCCAGTGTTGAAGGAAACATATAGAGAGATTCTAGAAGATTTTATGGATATAGGTAACGCTATTAACGTTTTGAAAAATATTGAGAAGGGGAGAATAAAAGTTAAAGTACTTAGTCCAAGAAATGTACCAAGCCCATTCGCCCATAACATGCTACTTCAAGGCTATAGCGACATTGTTCTTATGGAAGATAGAAGAACAATGCTGCTTAAACTACATAAGAGAGTTATGGAGTATTTAAAACTACGAAGCAATTATTGAAAAGATATATTCTGATACGTAAGGTGCAATAATAAAGCTTAAACCAGCTATGAGTAGGATAAAAAATCCTCGCAACGTGTTTCTAAGGGTGAAATCTATTACCTTACTTGTCAAAAGCGCAAACGTTAATGAGGCTTCAATTATGGTTATTTTAAATTGCTCAAAGATTTCATCAAAATTGAATGTTAGTCCTAACATAGAACTAAAAGTAGAATATGATGAGTCTATTTCAATTAAAGCTGAAGCTAATTTTAAAACTAAAGCTAAAGAGAATGTAAGAAGCACTGGTGTTAAGTAGGCTATGAGTTCATAGATAAATAGCGACTTCCTAGCCTCAGCTTTTATATATCGAACCTCATTAACGAAATGTGTTAATTCTTCGAGAATTACTGGGGAGCCTCCTCCCGATTCCTCTATTTCATTTAATATGAATACCACGTAGTTAAAAAGCCATGAACATGTTTTCGGGAGCTTATTTAGCCCTAACCCCATTCTTACATGAGAAGACATATTGTTTAATAATCTATCAAAATGTTTGTTGTATTTTTTCGCCCAGGAAATCCTTATAATAGCTTGAGCAGGTGTAAACCCCATTTTCCTGTACTCTGTTAGGTCCCTTAGAAACTCTGGTAATGCGTTTTCTATGCTTTTAGCTATTTTCCTCTCTCTATAATATGATATCCCATTAATCAATGTTATGGAGAGTAATACTATTAGAACAACTAGTGGAAGACTGTTAAATGTATTATATGCGAAATATGCAGGAGGTATAGATAGTAAGGCAGCTATTAATGGATATTTTAAATGTTTTCTCTTGAACTCTAAAATTTCAGGAAGTAGAGAATCTATTATTATAAGTGATATTATGGCAATTATAGGTATTACGAGAAAATTAAGTGTTACTATTATCAATCCTATATCGGATGGAAGTATTATAGAACCTATAAGTATAAGCAAGGTTAACATTAGAAACATTGAAGCTATTGACTCACCTATGTCTGTACTTCTTTCAGCGTATATCTTCCACTTAAATTTAAGCTCTTTAAGCAAATCTTTCGTTTTCTCTTCAAGGTATTTGGCTACATCGCCTCCGCTTCTAATTAACGAAGTATAACCATATATTATGTCTTGAAATTCTTTTAAAGGACTATTTTTTGCTAAATTATCTAATGCCGTAAGAGGGTCTTTGCCTAAAAACCTAACATCTCTTAAAAATACCATTGCTTCTTTCTTTAAGTATTTAAATACGTTTGACTTGATGAGCCTTGTTAAAGAAGTATACATAGAAATACCTGCATGCTGTAGCACACTTGCGTATAGCAGAAAATATGGAAGCTCCTTTTTCAAACCTTCTCTTCTATCTCTTATTAGCAAGAATACTTGCAAGAAAGGCGATATGAAAACTAATGTAGCAAGTGCAACTATAATAAATGCAAGGTAAAGTGCATAAACATAGTTGCTTAAAACATATACCATTAATGTTAGAAAACTAAACATTAACAATATAATCGATATAAGCAGTCTTGATGCAATTAATGCTATCGGTGACCTATAATAACCTGCTTTAAGCATTAACGTAGATATTTTCACAGATAAATATTTAACTAGCTTCTTTAACGGGAAGCTGTTCGCTAAATTATTTATTAAAGTTTTACGATTTGTCTCTTTCAAAAATATCACCATGTCTTTTTGTTGAGTAAAATTCAAACAATCTCAAAGCCACATTATCATAGTCGAAAATATCTTCCTTAACCAGTTTCTCTAAAAACTCCTTTCTAGTTTGTAATTCTACAATAACTTCCTCATCGGATATTCCATAACGCTTAGCCAATGTTTTTAGCCTAAAACTTTTCTCATAAACATCATATGGGTTCTCTGGCAGGTGCTTATCCAGTTGTGGGTTCCAGGAGAAAATTTCTATAGGCTTTATGTGATTTCCTTCTACTTTAAGTTCATAGATGTTAGTTAGTCTTCTTATAATTCTATGAGTTCTTATATCTCTTAGCCTTTTCATTACAGCTATACACCATATTAGTGTAAGGAATGAATGTTTTACGTTAAGAGGCGGAGACATGAGCCTAACCATCATAGAATCTACCGTGTCTGCATGTAACGTTGTTAAACCTCCATGTCCACTAGCCGATGCTTGTACTAGAACTTGTACTTCTTCGCCTCTCACTTCGCCTACAATAATGTATTCTGCTCTCCTTCTCCAAGCAAATTTCACTAATGTATGTAAATCTATGTTCATCCACTTTTCCGCAGGATTATATGATCTTCTCGTGTAAAGTGGATCCCAATGTTCGTGCGGTAAACGTAGTTCCGGAGTATCTTCTACTGTTATTACTCTTGAATCAGGAGGTATGAGTGTAGTCAGCGACTGTAATAGCGTTGTTTTACCTGACGCCATAGCACCTATGATGAAAATTAATCCCTGTGCTTCAACTATAAGCCATAGGTATGCAGCTTCTAGGGGGCTAAGAGTATTTAACGTTAAAAGATGTGTTATTGTTAATGGTTGTTCTGGAAACTTTCTTATTACAAAACTTGAACCTCTACCGCTAACCTCTTTAGATAAAGTTAGTGCTGCACGATGTCCTTCTGGTAGTCTTGTTTCCAAAATAGGATATGCTGTTGAAATATGTTTCCCGCTTCTAAGAGCTAGCTTTTGAACATATGCTCTTAGCTCCTCTTCACTGTTAAAGTAAATGTTAGTATCTAGCCATGGATATTCTGAGACATCTCTATGAACAATAGCAACAGGTATTCCAGGACCTTCAACAGCTAATTCTTCAACTCTAGGATCTTTCATTGGAACATCAATTTTACCATAACCTATTAAATCTCTTAGAATGTAGTAGTGCAATATGTTGTAGTATTTTTCATATTTTTCCTTTACACCTAATTCTTCAGCAACTTCTTCTAAAACTCCCTCAATGTATCCTATAGGGTCTTTTTCAGTATAGAGTGGTTTCAAGCTCTTGTATAGGTAGTCTATTAGAATATTGTATGTTTCTTGGGCATCGCTTTCAAGTTTAGGTTCTTGAATCATGTAATATCCTTTGCCTTTATATCCTAGAATAGTGACAATTGCTTCTCCAACATTATATTCAAGAAGCTTCCGGTAGTCTTTTCCAAGAAACTTACTAGAAATCATGGAAGCTTTACCTCACAGTTATCTGGTTAACCTGTATGGCGATAGAAAATGTAGCCCATCTGCTTTTACTTGAGGAAATAGCATTAGTTATAAACGTATTATAAATTATTATAGCTAAATACTTAGTTGTAGCAGTCTTAGGAGACGCCTCTATGTTAATAACATAATTTTCTACATTATACTTAGTAAGAGTACTCCATGAAGGTATGCGTACGGTTAAAGTCTTTGTAACATACATTATCTCTAAATTATTTGACTCCATAGGTATATTGTATTCATATGTAGGAGGATCATCTGTTATGGCTATCGACTGTAATTGATCCTTAGTAATTAATGCTAAATACAGTTCATGTTTAGCAATATCGGATGCTGTTTTCGCTTTAACGTAATAGGCAACCGTGATGTTTACAATGATTTCTCCAGCATTTTCACTGTTAGGCAATTCTATAATGTAAGCGTACCAGTGATCCTGATTTCCATCTAAACCTGCATTAACATAGAGATGTTCGTAAACTGAGAAACTATTAGAATTCATTGTAAGATTTTCCCAATATGAAGTATCAGCAGGTTCATGCCATGTTACGTAATATTTTGAATTAGTCTCATTTACAAAAACAACGGTTTCGCCATCATTATTTCTATACCATATTTTTGTAGAAGCCATTTTGCCTGACCATAAATTAACACCTAATGTCTGAAGGGTATTTATAGCGGAAATATTGTATGGTGGTAAGGGTTGTTCCGAAGAACTATTATTTAAGTAGACGCTGTTATTGAGGCTATTGCTATTTTCCGGGTCTATTATGTAAAATACATTACCATAACTAGTAATTATTAATGCCTTAGTATAATTATTTAAATGCTTAAGTTCAGGAATTTCTACAGTAGCTTCTTCTCTAGGAGACAGCTCCATGTTCACCTTTTTGATACTAACAGTGTTTTCTTTCGACCGTAAATAAAGAACGTCAATAAATGATTTTGCACCGCCCATATTAATGATGCTTAAATATGCTGTATCATTGACATGGTGCACCATGGCCTCTAGTCTTTCATGTGATCTTAAAGTTTCTAATTCTACAACTCTCTTACCCATATCAAGTAGTTTCCCCTGAGCTGAAGCTATAGGTACAAAGAACGCGAGTATAGATAAAAGCAACACTAAGAATAGAATTGAAGATACTAAATTACTAATACCAATTCTTAATCTTAATTTCATAGAAATCACCTTTATCTGTTATCAATATTAAACGAGAACTAGGAATATTAGAAACAATAATTTCATAAAGTCCTTTTTCTATGCTTTCCGTTATTTGCTCCGTTAACGTGTTTCTTACGATAAAATCTGAAGTACTATTATCCGATATGACGGTTTTTATCTTAAATTTCTCAAAACCATAGCTATATATGAGTATATGAGTTTCGCTTTCATTTACAAAAACATCTACTATACTAAATAATGTCCCTATTTTTCTCGCTCTAATGTCATATGCTTCTACTATGGAACTTGACCTTAACCCTGCGAGATAATGTATTCTATGAGAGGCTATAATGTAGCTAGCTAAAACTATGGATATTAAGATTAATGCTGCTACAATATTAGATATGGCCTTTGTAAAAAAATAATGTTTAAAATTGTTTTTGAGATTCATAGGTTACTATTCACCTCTAATTATTTCTTGGAAAACCTTTTCAGAGCCGTCAGGTAGGTCTGCTTTAATTATGACAGGATATTCTTCGCCTACGTTAAAGGACACTGTAATGATTAATGTATTGTAGGTGAACGTGTCTCCAGGTCTTACTTTTACTGGTGAAGCAAGTTGTTCTGTATAGCTTCCAACTGTAATTTCCTTAACAGTTAATTCAGTACTCCCTATGTTCTTAGCGGAAATATAGAATGCAGCTGATCCATCACTAAAAACTTTTAGTTGCTTATCGATTACCTGGAGTCCGACTATGTTAGATGAAGACGTCATTACGGTGCTCATGAACCTATATACTATCAGTACACCTGCAATCGATATAGATACTAGTAGTAAAGTTGCTATTATTGGTGAAATAGCTTTTTTAAACTTCTTCTTCAATGTTTCACCCATAAGAATAAGGTTATTTAAAAAGTAGAGTAGACCGAAAGTGTCGGTAAACATATTTTAACGTTTACCAAATCTACTATACTTGGTGTTAAACTGTGTCTGAGGAGAAGATTATAGCCTATGTACTTCTTAATATCGCTCTAGGTAAAGAACATGAAATTAGGGAAAAAACAAGCAAATTAGACTATGTAACTGAAGTGAAAATAGTTTATGGAGAATACGATGTTGTTGTTAGAATTGAAGCACCAACGTTTAAAGCATTGGATAGAACAGTAAGTATGCTTAGAAGCATGGATGGTGTTCTTAAAACAATAACACTCATAGCTTCAAGCTAAAAAGACCTCAGGTCGCTTCACCTTTCTTCACAGGGTTCCGAACGTCCCTGTGTCCTCATCGGCCACTATATGTTTATGTTTTTCTTCTTTAAAAATAATATCCTGATAGAGGTGTATGAGTTTATGGTTGTAACAACTATTAGAGTTCGTGCTTATGCTTCTATAGCTAATTTAGGTCCTGGCTTTGATGTTTTAGCTTTGGCCATAGATTCATTTTACGATGAAGTAGAGTTAAAAGTAAAGAAACACGAAAAGACGAAAATACTTGTTGAAAGCATTTTAGGACCATACGGTACTGGTATCCCTAAGAATGAGAAAAAACACGGCAGTAGCAGCAGCAAAAGAGTTCCTTAAAAGAACCTCTGAAAAAGCCTATGTAAGTTTAAGAATATGGAAAGGTATCCCTGTAGGTAAAGGGCTGGGTAGCAGCGGTGCTACTGCAGCAACTGTTATAGGGTTTTATAAGGTCTTTAAACCAAATATAGATTACAATGAGCTAATAGAGATAGCTGCTGAAGGAGAAAAAGTTGCAGCAGGCTCTACGCATCCAGATAATGTTTCAGCAAGCATCTTAGGAGGCTTAGTACTAACATATCAGAGAAAACCGTTAAGAGCTATTAGATTACCGATATCTGTAGAACCAAAGATGATACTTATAATACCTGAAATATCAACTATAAAGGAAAAAACCAAAATGACAAGATCATTAATTCCAAAACAAGCACCTCTAGAAAAAGTTATCCGTAACCTCGGCAGGCTTGCTGCTTTAATTTCAGGTTTCATTTTAGGAAACCTAGACCTAGCAGGTAGCGGTATGTTTGATGACATAATAGAGCCCTCAAGAAAACCGTTAATACCAGTATACTTTAAGTTAAAAGAAAAATTGTTAAAAATGAACGTAAACGGTGTTTGCGTTTGCGGAGCAGGACCATCAATATTAGTGATGGTTAAACAGAACTATAAAAAATTAGACAAGGTTAAAGAAATAATTATTCATGAATATGGAAAACATGGAATAAGAGTTAATATTATGGAAACGAGTATTGCACCCAAAGCCCAAGTAGTAGAACCTTAAATACTTTAACTAGTAGAAATAACGTCGGAATGATGTCGTGGGCAGCCACTGATTAATGATGTACCCTATCTCACACTGACCACGTATTAACCATGTTCTTCAATTAGTATGTTTAACTACTTTACCACCTACTTTAACTACTTCATTAACCCATTCAGTAGGCATCTTACTGCTTTTTCTACTAAATACGGTTTAAATTTAAGATCTAAAGCTATAGCTAAGGTCTTAACTATATCTTCAACATTAGGATTTTTCAGTTCAATATAAAGGTATGTTTCTTTTCCATTATTAACATACATTACTTCATGTTCTATACCTGAAATACCCTTAAACTTACCGATCTTAATTTTACTCAACAGAATACACCCAGTATAGCTGTTTTCCGAATATAGCATAGATGGAATTAAGATTTAGCGCATTTTTCCCACATATTTCATTTGAAATTTTGGAAAAATATTCATGTTCGCCTTTAAGCCCTATTATTAATTACTATATTATAAAATCTCTATATTGATTTTTAAAGCATACAATTAAATTTAGATTTCTCGCTGACGTCTGTATACCATTAAATGCCATAAGAGCACATGAACTATAATTTATTTACGTGTAATTTAAAATAGTACTCTGTAGATTTTTACATATCGGGACGGAGGTTTCACATATGAGTGAATTTAAGAAAGTATTGAAAGAATTTCTTCCTGAAGAAGTTGTTAAGGTAGTGGAGTTAACGGCATCTCATAATAGGTGGAGAAAAAGAGAATGTTTAAACATGATCCCTTCAGAAAATCAGATGTCTCCATTAGCAGAAATGGTTTATTTAACAGATATGGGGCATAGATATGCTGAAGGATTACCGTATAAACGATATTATCAAGGACTAATATATGTTGATGAAATGGAAGTTTATGCGCAAGAGTTAATGTCTAAACTGTTTCACGTAAAATATGTTGATTTAAGACCTATATCCGGAACAATAGCTAATTTATCAGCATACTATGCTATGGCACGCTATGGAGATAAAGCCGTAGTAGTACCGGTACAAGCAGGAGCTCATGTAAGTCATACTAAGTTTGGCGGCTTAGGAGCGTTAGGTATACAGCAAATAGAAATGCCCTTTAGCCTTGAAGACATGAACATAGATGTAGATAAAGCAGCTAAGGTCATTAGAGAAGTAAAGCCTAGATTTGTAACATTTGGAGGCTCAGTATGGCTATTTCCGCATCCTGTAAAGGAGCTAAGCGAAGTAGCCCATGAAGTAGGAGCTAAAGTAATGTACGATGCAGCTCACGTACTAGGGTTAATTGCCGGAGGCCAATTCCAAGACCCTGTCAAAGAAGGAGCAGATATAATAACATCTTCAACACACAAAACATTCCCTGGGCCTCAAGGAGGAGTAATTTTAACAAACGATGAGGAATTATATAAGAAGGTTAAGAAAATAGTTTTCCCAATATTCGTATCGAACCATCATCTTCATAGACTTCCAGCAACAGCAATAGTGGCTTTAGAATTATTATATTTTGGAAAAGAATATGCACTACAAATAGTTAAGAATGCCAAAGCTTTAGCAGAAGCTTTAGCAGAAGAAGGATTTAATGTCTTAGGTGAAAAATACGGATACACTAAAAGCCACCAAGTATTAATAGATGTAAGAGCTCTAGGTGGAGGAGCAAAATGTGCAAAACTTCTCGAAAACGCTAACATTATAGTAAACAAGAATTTACTGCCATACGATAAACCTGAAATGATCAAAGATCCCAGCGGTTTAAGACTAGGAACGCAGGAACTCACAAGATGGGGTATGAAAGAAGACGACATGAAAGAAGTGGCTAGGCTCTTTAGAAGAGTGTTAATAGACAAAGAAGACCCAGCAGAAGTTAAAAAAGACGTTATAGCTTTTAGAAAGAACTTCCAGAAAATACATTACACATTTGACGTACCATTAGATGAAGTACGTAAACTCCTAAAACTTGAAGCACTACCGTTGCTAGAATAAAGAACCTATAAGAAAAGCAACTAAGCCAATAAACATCCATAAAAGTACATCTTTTTTAACTTTTAAAGCCGTATTTCTTGAAGCATTCTTCAGAAGAACTATTGAAGAATATAAGAAACCTGCATCAGCTATAACAACTAGTACCAAGTAATATATTGATAGTAAGCCAAGCAGCCACGGTAATGGACTTAAAAATACAGCTAACATGTAAAATGCTACGGCCAGCTTAGATGCAAAAAACTCACCATACTTAACAGCTACAGTCATAATACCTTTGCTCTTATCACCGATAACATCAACAATGCCTTTAGTTATCTCCCTACCTGTATTTGCTAGAAATACCATGGTGAAAAATATTAAGACATGTAATGGTATTTTGCCAAGCATAGCTGCACCAAAAATGAAAGGTATTGCAACACATAAGCTAACCATTAGATTACCTAAGAAACCTGTTTTCTTAAAATAACCATTATAGGCTGTTGAAACGATACCCGAAACTAAGGCTATTGCTAAGCAAAGAACATTTATTAAGTATGCAGAAAAAATGCCTAAAAATGCTAGGAACGCTGCAAAGTATATGGCATTTTTAGGACTTACTTTACCGCTAGGTATAGGTTTTAACGGATTATTTATAGCATCTACTTCTCTATCAAAATAATCGTTAAGTACCATAGATGAAGACGTGAGAAGAAACGCTGTAAGAAACCCTAAAACCAATAAGCTTGGAGAAATATTAAGAACACCTTTACTAGCTACAATATATCCTACTATAACTGCAAACCCCATCATAAGCGAGTTAATGGGCCTCATAAGCTGCAAATACGCAAACACTTCTAATCATACCCCTTAATAATTTCTTTAGCTTGTCTAATTATTTTTCTCGCAAGTTCTACACCTATACCTCTTACATTTATGAGTTCTCCCACAGAAGCTTTTGCAATATCGTTTAAAGTTCTATACCCTGAATTATATAGTGACCGGGCTCTTATCCTACCTATGCCTTCAAGTTTAATGAGTTCCAAAAGTTCTTCTTTTACACCTGCCTTTACACGCCTATACATGGTATTTATTTTCTGGATAGCTCCATAATCTCTTACCAGTAACTTAGCTAATTCCCTTAGTGAATAAGCTAGCCATTCAGCAGACTCGACAAGACTGTATATGTCCCCAGGCCCTAAGCCATATTTCTTAACCAAGAATTCTTCATCACATTCATTAATCCAGTCGTAAAGGAACATAGCTGTTTTAATAGCAGAAGCAATAGTGTATTCGGTAATAAAGCTTATTTCATAGGGGTCCAACGGTAAGTAAGGGTAGTTTTCTTCAAGAAATATGTCAATAACTTTGAAGTCTATTCTCCTAACGCTAAGCTTAGGCATATCGGGGGTTAAGGTTATTAGAACTAAGACACCTACATCATATACTTTACTTACATCTTTTAAGCCTTTAACAAATACTATAGCAGATAAGGGGTCTATGTAAAGTTCAGAAACTCTTTTACCAAGAATCGTAGGTTTTAATGTGGGGGTTTTAACTATAAAGTGGTTTTCACTGAGGAAATCTATTATTTCATGTAACTTTACTTCTATATCGCTGCTTCCAAACTGTTTATAGTAAAGAGTGTGTTTAACGCAGTGCATAATATCTTTTAGGTCCTTAGCATATCTAGAGGCAATTAAAGCTAAAATATAGGTTCTTAATGCATGTTCTCTTCCAAGCTTGGAAAATAAGGTCTCAGGTTTTGAAAGAACATACATTTTCCATAACTTATCGATATCAAACTCTGAGCGAGCAATAATTATTGCTTCACCTATTTCATCGTAACCCGGTCTACCTGCTCTGCCGCACATTTGCTTATATTCCATGGTTTTAATAGGGACGCTTCCTAAACCGGGTTCGTATCTCACATGTGAATGTATAATAACCCTTCTAGCAGGCAAATTTACTCCAGCAGCTAAGGTGGGTGTTGCAACTATAACCTTAATTACGCCTCTTCTAAAGTACCTCTCAATAATTTTTCTTTGCGTATAGGTTAATCCTGCGTGGTGAAATGAAACACCACATGCAGCTAAAGATGAAAGCTGTTTATTTAAAGTGCTAACGTTACTTGATTTTTCAAGTTCCTCCATAACGTTTCTAACATCCTTATACAGTAAAAAGTCAAGTCCTTTTACACCTAATTTACTTGCTATTTTCATTGCTAATTGCACAGCAAGTCTACGAGTATTTGTGAATATTAAGGCTTGACCTCCTTTAACCATGGTATCATATACCAAGTCTAAAATGGGGTTATTAAAAACCGTTTTTATGCGTACTTTAGCTCCATCGTTAAACATTATTGTTCCATTATAGTATATTCCTTCACGCAAAGGTACGGGTCTCCAATCGCTAACAACGCATTCTGCATCTAACCACTTAGCAATTTCGTCAGCATTAGATATGGTAGCACTAAGAGCAATAATTTGAACTTCGCCTAAGGACTTCACCTTAGAAATTACTCCTTCAATCACAGGTCCACGTTTAACATCGTCGATGTAGTGTATTTCATCAACAACTAGCACAGATATGTCCTTAAGCCAGCTAGGTCTATGTCTTAGAAGCGAATCGAACTTCTCATTTGTAGTAATGATAACATCATAGTCTCTAAGAAATTCATCTTCAGAATCGTAATCGCCCGTAGAGAGAGCAATTTTTAAACCATATGTACTAAGTTCTTTAAACTCCTCATACTTTTCAGAAGCTATAGCTTTTAAAGGGACCATGTAAACAGCTTTGTTTAAACTTCCTTCAATAAACCTTTTCAAAATCACCAATTCGGCTACCAATGTTTTACCTGATGCTGTATGTGAAGCTAAGACAATGTTCTTACCGTTTAAAACACCTTTATTTAATGCTTCTACTTGCGGAGGATAAAGAGATGTTATACCTTTACTTAGTAAAAACTTCTTCAACACAGGATCCATGCTAACCTCTTCAGCAGGCATGTTTCTATTACTTACCAAGATGCTCTCCTAGAGGTATTCTACTATCTTATTAGTTTTCTTTACAGAAACATTTAAACATGAGGGCAAAAACAATAATAATACGAACATCTTTAAACATAACGGGGGTTTATATAATTGAGCAGAGATCAGCTTATAGGAGTTTTAATACTTGCAGGCTCAGTAATCGGCATAATCATTTATACATGGATTCTATTCTTTACAACGGAAATATGGGCAGTATTATTGATGAAAATAACAGCATTAGTTGCTGTCGTTGGCGTATTAGGTATATTAGCCTGGATAGGATATACGTTAGCTACAACACCTCCGCCTAAACCTAATGAGGAAATTGAAAAGGAACTTGAAAAGGAGCTAAAGGCTTTAGAAAGTGAAGTAAAGAAGGAAGAAAAGAAAGCTACTGAAGAAAAAACTGAGGAAAAGAAAGAGAAGTAGCTTTTTAAATACTTATTTAAACAAAATAATTACATTTCATACCATGGCGTTCCCAGACCTACATATAATACTCCATGAGTTAATGTTTCTTTACGTAAAACGTTAGCACCATCAACTATAGCCAATCTTCTCTTCCCGGACAATGTCTTAATAGCGCTTAAAGAAACATCTCTATAGACACTATGGCCTATCATAACTACAACTATGTCTGAGTTCTTAAGAGCCATAGCTAAATTCATAGTTAATTCTACTTTTAACTCAGGATCCTCAGCTACATGGGGATCATGTACTATAATATTTCCTTTCTTTACATGCTCTTTCAATAATAATCCAATAAATTTGTGTGTAGGTGAATCTTCAGGGCTAGGTACATCTTCCCTATATGCTACTCCGAGAATAGCTATTCTAGCCTCTCTAAGGCTTATTCCCAGTTTTTCAGCTGCCTCCTTAACTAAGAATAATAGGTAATCTAACATAGCATCATTAATAACACGGGATGTTAAAGCTAAATCCATAACTAAACCATGTTTCTCTGCTTCACTTATCAAAATACATGTGCTTTTCGGTATCTTGGGTCCGCCTAATCCGGCTTTAGGTAGCGGCATATCTATCTTAATAACGTTTCTTAAAATACTTACAAGGTCTCTAACATTCATATTAAACTCTGAAAATAATTGTGCAAGCTCATTAGCCATAGCCATGTTAACATCATAGTAAAGGGATTCAGCAAGGTATACAAATTCGGCAAGAGTAGGTGAGGGTAATGTAACTACTCTACCTCCAAATACAGACTCATATATTGTTTTAGTTAAGCGAGAACTGTTTGGACCATACCCTCCAACTACTTGTACACACTCTTCTTTTTCAGTGCATGGTTTGTCAAGTCTCTCAACAGCATATGCCAAACCGAATTCATACTCTACTCTTAAACCGCTTAAGTGTTCTAAAATAGGTTTAATCACATCAACAGTAGTTTTCGGTGGAACTAATGTTTCTATAATAACGAGATTTCCTATGCCTAATCCCTTACCCACATCTTTTACCGTATTTATAAGGTCTTTGTTTACTACCTCCACTTTTTTCTTAGAAATCTTTACATCTACTGGAACAGTAACTATTATTACATTGCTGTTCTCAGTAGCATAAACACCATTAGCTGTAGCTCTTAATTTACCTTCAGTTACGTATTTGCTTATTAAAGGTGCAAATCTTGAATATTGACTGGCAGGTGGCAAACCTTGGTTTATTTTCAAAACCTTATTATAATTTTTATCTACACATATTACATTAAACCCTGCCTTAAGAAAAGTACAAGCCAGAGGTAAGCCTATTCTGCCAATACCGCATATTGCAGCTGTTAATTTACCTTTCTTTAAAACTTCTTTAATATCATTTTCAGACATGTTCAATAGGTTCAAAGCGAACCCTCTCTACATTGGCTAACATTTTGTCCAAACTAATATAAAACGGTTATCTGCGTAAAAAACATTGAGATTAACGTGATAATTATGCTGAAGGATAAAGGAACATATATGCTTATAATAAAATGCCTTAACGAAGTAAAAGTTAACGTCGGGAGTTTAGGTATATTGTCCTTTAACCCTGATAAAACGTATGTGTATGTAGGTTCCGCATTTGGCCCTGGGGGATTATGGAGCAGGATTAAAAGACATTTAACTCGGTGTAAGAAAAAATTCTGGCATATAGACTACTTGCTTGCCTCGAGAAACAAATGCTACATAGAGACAATTATAGTTATACCCTGTTTAAGGGTAGAACATGATTTAGCAGTAACATTATCAAAAGTAGCTGACGGCATTGTAAAGGGCTTCGGGTCCTCTGACTGTAAATGTTCTAGCCACTTAATGTTCTTTAGCATTACGGCAAGTGAAGTGGTAAGTACCATTAAAGAACATTTAAGATATAGAAAGTATAAGTACAAAGTGTTACCGCCAAGCTTTTTTGAAGGTGTCAAAGATTGAAGCCTATGTTAACTTTAATTCCATTGGCATCTAAAAGTCATTCTGAACACGTATATCGTGATGTACTTAACGAGTATATGGAAGCACTTAGTATATTCTCTAACATCAAATTTCTAAATATAATAACCAGCATAGATGAAGCTAAAAAGCTAAAGAAGAAACCTGTCAGGTATTTGGCGCTAATATTTTTATCTGGAGGAACATCGAGTACTGCTAGATACATAGTGCGAAGTTTAAAGAAGAAGTTCGTAATACTTATAGCATATGGTGCTAACAATAGCTTACCTTCTGCATTGTCCTGTAAAGGTAGGTTAGAGCTAATAGGCGTTACCGCTCATGTACTATTCTCTATGAAGCCAAAGGACATTGTACAAAGTTTTAAAGGACTTTTAGATGTAATAAGCGCCGTACATAGTATTAGAGAACTAAAGGTCGCATTAATATATAGTACTAAGAAAACAGTGGAGGCCGAAGAGTTTGAGAGAAAAACAGGCGCCAAAGTAATTCCAGTAAGCTCCTCTAAAGTATATGAGGAACTAGAAAAAGTGCACGATATGGAAATAAAGGAGGTATTAGAGAGGAAATTTGGTAAAGCAGAATTTCTCGTAAACAAAGAAATGCTTTACAAACCTATAAGACTATACATAGCCATCAGAAATATAGTAAGAGAATTAAATGCAAACGCTGCAACCATAAATTGTTTTAATTTCATTCTTGAAGAGAAAATCACACCATGCATAGCTGTAGCCCTCTTAAATAATGAGGGGATACCCTTTGCTTGCGAAGAAGACTATCATAGCTTAGTGCTATTAACCTTAGCTAATAAGTTAAATTCTACCGGGTGGATAGCTAATCCTTCAGCAATTAGCAATAATTACATAGTTTTTGCACACTGCACCATAGCACCAAAATTAACAGAGAAAATAAGTATAATTGAACATTTTGAAACTAAATACCCGGTAAGCATTAGTGGGGAGCTAAAGAGAAACATCAAATACACAGTTATGAGGCTAACATACGACTACAAAAGCTTAGCAGCAACTACAGCGAAAATTGCTAAAACAGGACTGATAAGCATGAACATGTGCAGAACACAGGCGTACCTAAAACTAGAGAAAATAGAACCAAAAGAATTTCTTGAAATAGCTAAAGGCAACCATCATGTAATCGCGCCAGGAAACCTAGCAAATAAACTCAGAATAGCAGCTAGAATACTAGGCTTAAAATTTGAAGAATATAAGGTGTAAATAGAATTGCTAAATACTTCACCAGAAGATAAAGCAATAAAGTATACTATAGACTTTGTAAGAATACCTAGTTTCTCAGGTGAAGAGAAAGAACTGGCTTTACATATAAGAGACCTACTTAGAGACCAAGGATTTGACAAAGTGATTATAGATAGAGTAGGCAACGTCATAGCTATAGTAAAAGGAACCACATGGAACAAACCGTTAATTTTAGAAGGCCACATGGACCACGTTGATCCTGGAAATTTAGAACTATGGCATTACAAACCCTTTTCAGCAAAAATCGTTGAAAACAAAGTCTATGGTAGAGGGACAGTAGACATGAAAGCTGCATTAGCATCCATGGTTGCCGCAGCAGAATATATGTTAAAACATAGTTTTAAAAGAACACTTGCTTTAGTATTCACCGTTCTTGAAGAACCAGCTGAAGGAGTAGGATTTAAAATAGCTATCGAAGAAACAGTTAAGGAAAAACCGTTTTTAGTTATTTTAGGTGAAGCAACATCGCTAAATGTAAATTTAGGTCATAGAGGACGAGCATTAATAAAAACAGTAATTAAGGGTAAAACAGCACATGCAAGCATGCCTCATTTAGGTTTAAACCCAATAATAGCTTTGTCTAAAATGATAAAATATATTGGGAAAATAGCATTGCCAGAACATGGTATTTTAGGTAAAGCAACTATAGCCCCAACGATAATCAACTGCTCACCAAAGTGTAGCTCACAAGTACCCGACCTATGTGAAATAATTTTAGATAGAAGAACAATATTAGGGGAAGATGAAAGAGATATATTAAAACCATTTACTATAGTTCATGAGGGACTAGCGTCCGAAGGGTATAAAGTAGAAATAGGGATATTCACTGAAACTATTAAATGTTGGACAGGAGCTAAAGTAGATGTTAAGTACTTCTTCCCATCATGGCTAATTAGTAAGAAAAGCTCCCTTGCAGTCAAAAGCCTAAGTGTGATACGTAGCAAAGTAAACCCAAATGCAGAATTTAAAATATGGAACTTCAGTACTGATGGAGTATATTCTGCGGGCGAAAGAAACATACCAACAATAGGTTTCGGACCTGGAAATGAAAAGCTAGCTCATCAACCTAACGAACATATAAGTATAGAGGATATTAGAAAAGCTACTAGAGGATACATGGGGCTCATTAGAGAATATGCCTTAGAAAAATAGCTGCTTAAATATTTACTGCCATTAAAAATTCCTTATCTTTAATCATGCATGGCACCTGTTTTTCAACATATGACTCATATAAGTTATTTTCAACAAACATTGTTAGCTTTTTAAAACCCATATTCAAACTACTTGAAGCTATAAATTTCAAAGCTCTCAATATGTTTTCTCTGTTACTTATCCATAGAGTTAATTTAGCTTCTTCTCTACTACGCCATATGTTTTCAATAATGTATGCTACATTGAGATTTTCAATGTATCCTTCATCACATATAGCTTTAGCTTCTTCTACAGCATAAGCCCATTTATTTTTCAACCATATAGTATATGAGGATTCTATTCTAGGAGATACAAGTATCATATTTTTTAAGACATCGTAATTTTGTGGAAAACTTTTCTTCACACATTTAGCTTCATTTCTCTTTCCTATTCCACTCAGTTCTTCTATATCGATAATAACTTTATTTATGCTAAATAATTTCTTAAAGCCGCATTTTTCATAAAATCTTATAGCATTCTTTGCAGGCCAAACACTTACCGTTTTACAGTTTTCAGACTTAGCTATTTCAATAGCTTTACGTATTAAAGTTCTTCCAATACCTTTTCTTCTGAAATCTTTATGAACAACTAGTATGTCTATAAACGCAGTTTTACCTAAAACACTTCTTTCCTCGCCTATGTAAAGTTCAAGTTCTCCAACAACCTTACTATTTACTTCAGCAACTAAGGGATATTGATTATGTGTAAGTATATAGTTTAAATGTACAGAACAGGTTTCCATACTCATCCACGGCCCTCCATGACCCCAACGCTCTTCAACACTGAGCTCTTCATAATTACTTTCGACTTTATGTTCACCAACCCACTTATACCATTTCTCAACATCTGAACAGTGTACTTCAACTATTTCCTTTACATCATTTAATGTAGCTTTTCTAACTTTGACCTCCATAAATAATACCTCGCGTGCTTCCTATGGAAGCCCGTTACTATATATCCTCTATAAATATTATTTCTTCACAGTAAGGGGCATATGGTCTTATTTTCTCATAGTTTCTGTTAAAGCCTAGTTTAGGATTTATTCTCTTTAGAAACAACTCTACAGGTTTATGATAAGCTAGTTTGCAGACAATCCTTGTATCTAAACCTAGTTTTCTGCAAACCTCAAGTACTGGACAGTAATTCCACCATCTAACAACTATTTTCCTACTATTTTTATGGACAATAATTCCATCTTTACCAAGTTCCAAACCAAGATACTTTTCATAAAATAATTTAAAACCATAGTCTAGTAGGTCGCTATCTTTCTCTACTTTACATAAGTTTTCATGAAGCCATTGCAGTCTTTTTTTCTATAACGCATTTTTCAAGGTATTTTAAAGCCTCTTCTAACCCTACAGTCTTTGAAGCTTCTAAAATTGTTTGAAATAATTTCTCGTACTTTCTTTTTAAGTATAAATTACGTATTCTAATGAAATAATTTTCTTCAGTACTCACTGTCAGCACTTAAGATAATTTTATGACGAACTACATTTAATAGTTTACATGTTCTTCATAACTTATTGCT
>Ga0164311_10000023_pt1 | contig 52454 bp, 52 predicted proteins | sample GuaBasSedimGuay2_FD_121796 | JGI IMG/M metagenome (GOLD analysis project Ga0164311, IMG submission 121796) | Subseafloor sediment microbial communities from Guaymas Basin, Gulf of California, Mexico - Guay2, Core 4569-9, 9-12 cm | ecosystem: Environmental > Aquatic > Marine > Hydrothermal vents... | reverse complement strand
TACATCCTCTAATATAGCGAAACCTAAGAAGAAGAATGCGATAACAGGTAGAAACACAAGTACCGCACCTACGCCAGCAATAACCCCATCAGCTAAGAATGAGGAAAGCCAGTCAGGCAGGCCATGAATGCCCAAGACTAAATCATGTAAATAGCTATTAATAGCCACGTCTACCAGGTCTGCAAGAGGCGCTGACACTTCAAATGCAAACCTAAAGAGCAAATATATTGCTGAAAGAGCAAAAGGTATTCCAACAATCTTATGCGTTAGAACACTATCTAGAAGATCCGTCATAGATACTCTTAGCACAGCTACTTTTTCCACAACAGCCTTAACAATTTCTAGAACCCTTTCATACCTTTGCTTAACAATATAAGACTCAAGGTCACCTACCTTTTTCCCAAGTACTTCTCTAAGTTGATTAGCTTTATCTATTATTTCTTTACCTGCAGGTAGCTTTGAAACCTTACCTACAATGTCGCTATCTCCTTCTAAGAGTTTTAGTGCAATCCACCTAGCAGGATATTTTTCTGCAAGTTTTGGAGCTAAATCCTTAATTGCTTCCTCAATTTTAGATATTGCTTCCTCAACTATTTTACCATAATCTACAATACGTACTTGCACCTTCTTTTCATGAATAGCCTTCACAATAGCCTCCTTTAGCCTGCTGATACCTTGACCTGTAGTGGCTACGGTTGGTACGACAGGTACGCCTATGAGAGATTCTAGTTTTTTATAGTCTATTCTGCAACCTTCCTTCTCAGCTAAATCAACCATATTAAGATCTATAATTACATTAACGCCAAGCTCTAATAGCGATAGAGCAAGGTAGAGGCTTCTTTCAAGATTTATTGCGCTAACTATACATACTACTACGTCAGGTTTTTCTTCGACAATAAAGTTCCTTGCAATAAGCTCGTCAACACTATAAGCTGTGAGACTATATATTCCTGGTAAATCCACTACTTTGATCTCTGCTCCATTTACCCTTAATGTGCCAACTTTTTTCTCAACAGTTACGCCAGGCCAGTTTCCTACCCAAGCTCTACCCCCGGTTAACCTATTAAATATAAGCGACTTACCTACATTAGGTATACCTGCTAATGCTATCTTAACACGTCTACTTTCACGAGCCAAGAGGCTATACCTCCTCAACCATAATTTTCATCGCGACGCCGAACCCTAAAAGAAGTCTCCCCCCAGTAGCAATAGGGCGGTAAGGGGGAAAGTTCCTTTTAGAAACGTATGGTGAATCATTAACGATTTCAATAATTACAGGTCCAGGACCTTGAGTTTTTATAACCCGAACCATTTTGCCTTCTATTATACCCAGCTCATGCAACCTCCTATGCAATCCCTTACCAGCCCTAATTGCAACAATTCGGACTAACTTACCTTCTTGAGCATAAGCTAAAGGCATCATCCTTTAACCTCCTCTAAAATTATTTTTTCTGCTTCCGCCTTCCTAATGCTGATAGGGTTTCCCTTAGCTACGATCTCGATAGGGTCTCCTAAAGGAGCTTTACGAACTACCTTAATTTCTAAACCCGGTAATAGTCCTAAGTCAAGTATCCTTCTCTTAACCAAGCCTGCTCCTTCAACCCTAACTACTCTATAGATTCTACCTACTTTTGCCATTGAAAGCCTAATCATTGTTAGATTACCCTAATTAAGTCAGACCACTCTAATAAAATTAGAATAATTGAATTATTTAAATTTAATTATGAGCAATAACACATAAAGAAGTTATTTAAACAATTCTTAAAATTTTTCATTATTTAAGCAATTACATAACTATGTACTAAAGCTTCTTTTTGCCGTTTTAACTAAAACCTTTAGGCACATTATAGTATTATCTTGTGAATTTTGTTCTTCACACCTAACATATTGGCTTTCCTCTGCTTGCATAGGTGGTGTTTTTAAAATCAAAATTGATAAGCTTCACAACACTTTATCAGTAGCTACTCCCTTTATTTGTGGGACGCTCATCAGTTTAAAATATAAAACTAAAGTACGGTGAAATCTATAGGTATTCTTAGGTAGCATCATGGTGAAGATAACGTTAATAAGCCCTCCAGATTTTGGATCGAAGTATCGTGAATTTTTAGGCATGATTGTTCCTCCTTTAGGCTTAGCATATATTGCTGCTGTTCTTGAACAGCATGGTTATAAAGTTTCAATTATAGATTCTCCTGCTCTAAACTTAACATATAAGGACATTGCTAAAATCGTTTATAAGGAAAAACCGGATATTGTAGGTATTCAAGCTTTAACTCCTACAATTTATAATGCATTTAATGTAGCAAAGCTTGTGAAGAAAGTTCTACCTGAAACAATAGTTGTTATGGGAGGTTATCATCCAACATTTGCGGACATTGAAACACTAAGAGAATGTAAGGAGGTAGATATTTGTGTTAGAGGTGAAGGAGAATATACAATGTTAGATATAGTGAAAACCGTAGAAGAGCATGGTGATTTCTCTAGAACCTTAGGAATAACGTTTAGGGATAGATCGGGAGATATTATAAGAAACCCTGATAGGCCTTTAATTAGAAACCTTGACAAACTACCTTTCCCCGCTAGACATTTACTCCCAATGGATAAGTACATGGTTTTCGGAATGAAAGTTCCAGCAACAACTATTGTTTGCAGTAGGGGATGCCCTATGAGATGCTCTTTCTGTGCTTCCTCAGCAATGTATAGAGGCATTGTCAGATTTAGAAGCCCTGAAAACGTAGTTAAAGAAGTAGAACATGTTAAAGAAAAGTATAAGGTAAAAATGATTGCCTTTGTTGATGACACTTTTACGCTATTTAGGAAATGGGTTAACAGGCTGTGTGATAAGATTTTAGAAAGAAAATTAGACATCATATGGGGTGCTGCAGCCAGAGTAGATACGCTGAATCTTCAAACCCTAATTAAAATGAGAGAATCAGGCTGCACCACGCTGTTTTTCGGTATAGAATCAGGTGTAGAATTTATTCTTAAAAACATAGGTAAAACGTTTACACTACGTAAGGTCATGAAGGTTTTCGAATGGTGTAGAAAACTTGGAATAAGGATAATTGCAAGTTTCGCCTTAGGTTTTCCAGGGGAAACATTAGAGACAGTAAGGAAAACTATTGAATTTGCTAAGAAACTTAAACCGGATTTCGTAGTTTTCTCTATAGCAACACCTTATCCTGGAACAGCATTTTTTAAGGAGTGTTTGGACGGAGGTATTTTAAAGATAAAGGATTGGTCAAAATACACACTATTAACTCCTATAATTGAAACTACAAGCCTAAAAATAGAAGAGGTTAAGAAAATGTTGATTAAAGCATATGAGGAGTTCTACTTTAGACCACTCTGGTGGGCTAAAACAATAGCTAGGGAGAAAAGTGTAGGTTTATCGATGTTTATCCATGTTTTCTCAACGATACTTAGAAAAATGTTAATATAGAATAGGCTTAAAACTTTACAACATCTGCTCTTAGTAAATATAATATTCTAAAGAGAACATAGTTTTACCTAGGTGTTTTCTTTGAAGCACAGTGTTAAGATGCTAGTCTCTACATTAAGCCCATTAATATTCCTTATATTAGCTCTAATACCTCCCATCCCAGGAATGTATGAAGCATCTCTTTCCGTAAATGCTCACCCTAAAGCTGCACAAATTACCTTAGGCTTACTTTTCTGGGTTGTTGAATGGTGGATTTTAGAAACAGTGCCGCTAGGTTTAACAGGCTTACTGCCTGCACTTATACTTCCCATGTTAGGTATTTTAAGCTGGAAGGAAGCTTTACCTACGTATTTAAGCCCTATAATATGGATTTTTATGGGAGCCTTCGCTTTAGCAAACGCTTTTAGAGCTTCTGGGTTAGATAAGAGGGTTGTTGCTTTTCTCTCAAATCTTTATAAAGGTAAGAGTTTTGCTCTATCAGTATTTGCTACCATTTGTTTACCAACATTTTTCTTAAGCATGATAGGTTCAATAACAGGCGCTGCTAGCATAATGCTTCCCATAACCTTAGCTTACCTTTCAGCAGTTAAAGGTAAAAGCAAAGAAGTCAACGAGATGACATTGCTCCTTATGGCTAATGCAGCAACAGCTGGTGCACTACTTTTCCTAATAAGCACACCTCCAAACCTTATAGGTAAAGCTGTTGTTGAACAGTTTACAGAATATACAGTAAGCTTCTTCGACTGGTTTATTTTCGGAACACCGCAAGCAATATTTGGCTTAATTACATCATGGGCTATAATAATTTTTCTATATCGTAAGTTTCTAGTAGCAGTAGAGGCTCCTAGAGCATATATCATAGGTAAGCCTATGAGTTCTGCTGAAAAAACTGTTTTTACAGTATTTTTGTTAGCCATTATTCTTTGGACTACTCCAGGCTTCCTTTCCATAGCAGCATCAATAACTAAGTCTCCTTTCTTAGTAGACCTAGCCTCAACAATGAAGAAGTACGTTCCAGAATATGCTCCAGCAATCTTAGTACTAATACTGTTACCTTTAATTAAACATGAAGGTAAACATGTGCTTCCTTTCGATGAAATGCTTAGAAAAATAAATTGGAATACAATATTTCTCTTCGGGGGAGGACTACTTTTAGGTAAAGGGATTTTAGCCAGCGGCTTAGCAGCATGGATAGCTTCAATAATTGAAAAACAGGCTGGCGCAGAAGCATCTGCATGGCTTTTAACAGCAATTACAGCTACTCTAGCTTTCGGACTTACACAAGTAGCTTCGAACACTGCAACAGCAAACATATTTTGCCCGATAGCCGCAACTATAGCTTTAGGTGCGAATATAAACCCAGTAATATCAGTATTAACAACGGCAATGGCATGTTCAATCGCATGTACACTACCAGCATCAACACCTCCAATGGCTATAGTTTATTCAACAAAAGCAATTAGAGTTAAAAGCATGCTAAAAGTTGGCATTATTGCAGGAAGTATAAGGCTCATATTTCTTCTTTTAACAGGACCCCAACTTATACATATTATATTCTATGGATAATTTAAAAATCATAGATAATATTGGAAATATTTGACACAATAAAACATTATAGAAACTAAGTAAACATATAAATCACTATAGCTCCAATAAAGACATATTTAGAGATTCAAAATTTAAACTAGAAATTACTCTCAGAATCGCAGATAAGTAATTAGTCTTGAAATTCTATTTTGATTTCACAGTATGGATCTCCCTTTGCTACACATGAAGTTTCTTTTGCTTTAACTTTTCTCCCAGTATATGCCTCTACTAGACCAGCAATTATTCCTCGGAATATATGGCCTGTTGGCCCCATTATCTCATATTTTCTAGCTAACTCACATTCCCAATATTTAAATATTCTAATCTTTATAAGGTCTTTTCTTAGTAAGTGGCGGTAAGAGTAATAAACTATCCTGCCTTCACATATACCCCTAGCAAAGCAACATATCAGAAAAGCCTTTAAAGCTTCTTTTAAGTCTTTTATCCCCAGGGTCTTTAGGTCTTGAGCATATAAATGACCTAAGTCAAGTCCGTGATGATATAAAGATGCTGCTGCTAATCTTCCAAATTTCTTTTTAAATAAAACAGCTAATAATTTCATATCATCTTCTGTTAAAAGCAATAATCTTCTTCCGAAATCATCTATTATAGGAAAGTGGTGAAGATCGGCAAGAATTTGAGGTAACTGAGGGTAATCAATTTTAACTTCTACAACGTTTTTGATTTTTCTAATCTCCCTTTTAACAACATTAGGATCAACATTGAGATTGGTGAAGTCGCATACAAAGAAACTACCTTCAATGTTTCCTAATTTAGCTCTTGTACTAAAGACTATAGCACAGATGTTCACTTTATATTTTTCAAAAGTTTTAGCTATAGCAGATAATGTCCCGGGCCTATTGATAGCCCTTATGTAGAAGCCAATAAGTTTCTTACTTTTAGTAAATATTAAACTGCTTAACCGCGCTCCTTCATATTCTTCAATAGTTTCCACTTTAATATCCCCTATTCACCACAACAATCTATTTTTTCCTATTATAAAAACTAATTCTCAACAGGACATAACTAAAAACGTTTATCTTCTTGAAGTAAAGAAGACTCCTTAGTAAAACCATGTTTTCTCCTTAAGTTTTAGCATTAATCACATAAAACATGTTTAGGTGAACTTGCCATTAAAGTGAAAATGGCGGAATCAAGCTAATTAATAGGATAATTTAAAGATAAGGTAGAGTAGGTTAGGTGAAAAGTTAGTCATGTATATTTATAGTGATTATCATGATGAATTTTTCACGTTTGAAGGTTATGCTAGAAATGTGGTAAACAATCCTATACTTCTTAGAAAAGTTGTAGAAAAATACATGCCTGTAGAGAAGGTTGTAGACATACATGTTGGTGTTGAAATAGAAATAGAGGGTGTATATGCTGTTGAAATATGGGTTGTTCTCTCAGATGGCATAACGAGCTTGGTTCTCGCAGATTCGCCCATACCCTTAACTCCTAAACAATGGCAAGTAATAATAAATAAAGTAGATGAGCAGTATAGAAGGGTTCGCGGATTATTAATAGAACCCAAACCTAATGTCTCGTTTAAAGATCTTATGGTAGACCTAGAAAACTGCATTAGCTCTCTAGGTTTAAAACTTAAATTCTTAGCTAAAATGTCTAGAGCATTTTTAAGTAGGTCATTAAATCTTATAGGGTTAAGACCGTGGAACATAGTTTTAGCGCTGAGTAGAGACCATATTGTAGAAACGTATCTCATACCTAGAAAATTTCTTAAAGATGTTGAGAAACTGTTAAAGGATAAAGCAAAAATAACCTATATTTAAACACAATACATTACGTGTTATCTATGGGTACGGAAGCTAGATATGCTGAAATATTTGAAGCCAAAAACTCTATTACTGTAAACTTTATTATTTAGCTGATTAGGTTAATCATAGGTTTCACTATTGGAAGCATAGCTATTTTAGCTGATGCATGGCATGCAATAAGCGATGTTTTAACATCCATTGGCATCTATGTTGCTGGAAAAATAGCTTCTAAACCTGCTGATAGAGAACATCCATATGGACATGGTAGAGTAGCAGTTTTAGCAGAACTATTTATTTCAGCAGTATTGGTACTTGTATCTTTAATAATAGTTTACGAAGTTTTCTACGGCATATTCATTACTGAGTTTCTACATGAAATAGCGTTTTACGGCATATTTTTCGTCATAGCAACAGCGATAGCTAAGGAACTTATGGCACGGTGGACTATTTCTTTAGGTAAAAAGTCAGGCTCAAACCTATGCATTGTAAATGGGTTACATCACAGACTAGATGCTCTAATAACTTTAAGCATTTCTATAACACTTTACATTGGAATAATATTTAACATCAGGGTTCTTGATAAGTTAATAGCGTTAGCAGTAGTGGCTATAATAGGTTTTGAAGCATTTAAAATAGCTAAAAAATCAATAGACACGTTAATGGAGAAAAGAATACCTGAAATAGAAAAATTAGTCGCTGAAAAAGCAGCTAAACACAGTAAAATACTATATATTCACGATGTAAATGCCAGGAATTTAGGAGGATACTACGTTGTTGAAACAACAGTACACTTAGCCCCATCCCTTACATTAAAGGAAGCACATAAAATAGCGCATGAATTAGAAGAAGCTGTAAGAAAAAGAAATTCAAAAATAATTAAACTAATAATCCATATAGAACCTGAAGGCGAAGACTAAATAGGGTTAATAATGTTTTAAGTAAAAACGATGACATTAGATTAAGAAGCTCAAATTCTACTTGTCTTTACAAGCTCTCTCGAGGTTAGAATAGAAATCTACTAAGTTTCTATCTTGAGTAAAACTTTCGAGATAGTAAGCTTTCAATATGAAGAGTATCAATATTGAATCTAGGCTGCTTGTTGGGTATAAGCCATGCCTAAACCTGCCTTGACTCTACTATCGAAAGATGAAATAGAGGTAGTTCATGAACGCTCATTGGAAATTTTAAGTGAAATAGGTGTTAAAATAGAAGATGAAAATGTAGTAAACATGTTAAAAAGTAAGGGCTTAGATGTAGAAGGCAAAGTGGTTAAGATACCTGCATATATGGTTAAAGAGGCTTTAGCCAAAACACCTAGAACCATAACATTATATGATAGAAACGGTAAGCCATATCATGTTTTAGGCGAAGGAAAAACACTATTTAATCCAGGCTCAGCTGCAATTAAAATATTAGATTATGGTTCTACAGAGCCTAGACCACCAATACTTAAAGATTTAAGAGATTTAGTAATAGTGGTTGATGCTTTAGAAAATATTAAAGCTCAAAGCACAGCTTTAGTACCAATCGATATACCAATAGAAGTCAGCGACTTAGTTAGATTATATCCTGTATTAAAGTACTCTGAAAAACCAATAATAACGGGTGCTTTCAGTGTTGAAGGCCTACACTATATGGTTAAAGCTCTTTCAATAGTTGTAAATGACTTAGATAAAAAGCCTTTAGCAATATTTGATGTTTGTCCTTCACCACCTTTACAGTGGAGCAAAATAGCTATAGGAAATCTTGTTGATGGGGCAAAATACCATGTACCTTTAGAGATAATACCTATGCCTCAAATAGGTGCTACGGGTCCCGTAACAATAGCTGGGTCTCTCATACAGCATAATGCCGAAATTCTTAGCGGTATAGTTATCGCTCAACTTACTTCCCCGGGAACACCAATAATCTATGGAGGCTCACCTTCAACATTTGAAATGAGGCATGGAATATCATTGATCGCGGGCATAGAAGCACTGCTTCTGGTAACAGCATATGTGGACATGGCTAAATACTATGGGATACCTGTTCACGGATATTTAGGGTTGAGTGATTCAAAACAAATAGACTACCAAGCAGGATTAGAAACCATGTTAGGAGCCCTAATTGCTACGATTAAAGGTGTCGATGTTGCTTCAGGACCTGGAATGCTTGAATTTGAAAGTGTTCAAAGCTTAGAAAAATTAGTGTTAGATAATGAGATATGTGGTTTAGCATTTAGATACGCTAAGGGCTTTGAAATTTCTAAAGATACGTTGGCAATAGATGTTATAAGGAAAGTTAGACATGGAGGCCACTTTTTAGCTCAAAAACATACCGTTAAATATCTAAGAAGAGAACTATATATGCCAAAAATACTGTATAGGGCGGGCAGAGGAACAGCAATAAAAAGTATTATTCAGAAGGCACATGAAGAAGTAATTAGAGTTCTTAAAGAACATAAAGCACCCATACTGGATAAAGACATTGAAAAAGAGCTAGTTGAGTACATAAATTCAGTAACATTAAAATATGGTTGCAATTTAAACACTATAATCTCTAAATACCGCATATAGTATCTAACATCGATAAGCAACCATGCTTTCTATTAGTGACCATTAATATTGTTAGAAAATAATATCACATTACATGGGAGAAGCAGGACGGGAGTTTCTTTAAAGTAAAGTTTAAATTTAGAATGTGCGAATGTAGTGGTCAAAAACGTTTAACATTAAACAGCGGCTTAAAGGAAGATTATCTTGGTTCAAGAGGAAGTCTTAGGCCTTATGTATGCTGTCGGCGCGCTGCTCTCATTTAGTTTTTCACCTATACTGTATAAAGTAGGGTTAAAGAATGAATTACATGTTTTAGAAGCCAATACCTTAAGAGCATGGGGTGCTTTCCTACTACTAACACCGATATATGTTCTGCATGGTTTTACACATATTATACCGTTAGAGCTTATAGTGTTCTTAGTTATTTCAGCTATTTCAGGACCTATAGTTGGTGATACATTTTTTCTATTTTCTATTAGGAAAGTTGGTGCTTCGATAGCTACGCCTTTAGCTAATACGTACTCCTTAATTGTCGTTGTACTTTCTGTTATCTTATTTAGTGAGAAGATAACTTTGTTGAATACTTTAGGTGGAGCTCTTATATTGTCATCCATATGGCTAGTATACCTGGAGAGGAGAAGTATTAAAGGTGACGTTGTTCCAGGATTATTTGCTGGACTCGGCGCTGCTTCCGGATATGCTTTATCAATAATTTCTATGAATGTTCTTTTAAATAGTAAAATAGATCCTGTAACTATAATTTACTTTAGAATAATACTTGTAGGTATTTTACTTACTCTCATAGTTAGAACACTGAACTTTAGCTTTAGAACAGTAAGTAGGAGAACATTGTTAGCTCTGTCTGTTGGAGGATTTTTCGGTGTAGGTTTTGGAGTAATATTGTTGCTTACTGCAATAACATATTTGGGCGCTGGAAAAGCATCATTAATTGCTTCAGCAGCACCCGTAATTACAAGCACTATTGCAATGGCTTTACTTAAAGAGAAATTTAGAGCTAAAGTAATAATTGCAGCCATACTCGTTTCCATAGGGGCTATTATGCTAAAATAGCCTAGCCGCATTTTGGTTTTAAAGCATATTAGAAAGAGGCTTTTATGGCACACATACTAAGTAGTGATGGTATTCTTAAAAATAGCAAAGAAATGCATGGGTGGTTTTAGAAACTTCATTTATCTTTAATTAATTAAAAATAGAGAAATTGTGAAAAGCATTTTTTCAACAACTGATAAAATGACAATCTATATTAAGGTTAAGATAACTATTTTCTATGAGCACTTGAGGTGTTTAATGTTTGTGCGCTGCTTTAGCTCCATTACTTCTAAGTAACCTATACTTCATTCAGCGCGAAAAACTTGTAGGCTTCCACATAGTTGCTGTAAATAAGCCTGGAGCTTTGGCTAAAATATCTTCTGTACTAGGTAAATACAATGTTAATATTGTAGCTATAGTTTTCACTTCCAGAATAGAATTAGGTGAGAAAGCCTCAATATTCATAATAACTGATTTTACATACTCAGAAATGAAACCTAAGGAAATAGAGGATAAGCTTAAAGAACTTGATGTAGCTCAGCACGTTAACCTGGTTAAACCTCAATTACCTAAAATACTAGTTGATCCCCACCATTTTCCTGTAGTTGATGATTTAAATAGAAGATTTATACTTCTTTCAGAAAGCGCTATGAAAAGCGTTGTTGTAAGATTAAGAGAAACATTCGGAACAGGTGGATTAGCTTTTCTTTACCATCAAGGGAAAATAGTGGGTTCTGAACTTGCAGAAACATACAGGGAAATGGGAATATCTGATTTAAAAGATGCTATCAAAATGTTTTTACTTCATCTTCTAGCTTTGGGAAGGTATTTGGGAGAAATTACATACTATAAAGAGGACAGAATAATTATTAGACTACATAGAAATTGGGAATGCGAAGTAGCTATGAAGCATAATGTGAAGGGACCTGCTTCATATTTTGAAAGAGGAGTAGTAGCAGGGTTCTTAGAAAAAATTTACCGGGAGAAAGGTATCCGTACATGAAATTAAATGTCTAGCGAAAGGAGATCCATATTGTGAATTCCTAGTCACCTTTCTCTCGCATAGATAGATTAAAAATTTCTAAACCCGTTAGGGGCTAATAGTTTCTTCTTTCACCTTACTCCATGGACCTTTAACACCGCTGAATATTGTAAGTAAGGTAGTGTATACTATGCCAGGCATTAGAATGAACGCTAAGTTTATGTGTTTAAGAATAATGCTTACTATTTTCGGTTCAATATACGTTAAAACTGCCATAGGGAGTACGGTGAGCGTTATTACGAATACTCCGCCTGTAAGTATTGCAGCTACCGATGCATTTAATTTAAACCTGTTTATTATGAAACTTTCTAACGCACCAAACAACGCCCCTAAAATAAGCATTTGGAAAACATAGGCTGGTGGAGCTATCCATATTATATATGACATTAGGTTTCCTATTTCTGCCAATGTTTTATCTATTACTTCTTGAGAAGCATTTGCAGCTGTTAACTGGTAGACTATGATCTCTCGAATCAATTCATTTAATGTACCAGTAATAGATAAGAAAGATACTCCTAGGACAACGCCTGTTATGGCGCCAGCAATTAATCCGTAGAAAACATATTTATTTTCAACCATAGTTTCTTGAGCACCACGTGTGAAAAATGTTAATGTATTTCTAGGATTAATATGTTTTCCTAGGTGTAGGCATTGTTTTCTATATTGCTGACTATACCTATATTGCTAGCCATTTTACCTGGATTAATTGCTCTAATGCTTATAGCTAAGAAGAAGTTTAAGTTATGGTTAGATGGTTGTTTAGGTGGAGGAGGATGGTTATTAGCATTAGTGCTAAGGTTACCTATATTACAGTTTTCAGCAAAGACATTAAACCCTACGCATTTAAGTTTACTAGCAGCCTTCATGGCCGGTATTTTTGAAGAAACCTTTAGATACTTAGTATTAAAATATAGGCTTTTCAGCGAAGGAAACCTGTGCAAAACAGTTTTATCTGTAGGTTTAGGTTGGGGGTTAACAGAAGCATTTTTAATATACGCTTTACAAGTGCCTTTATCATACACGATAACAGGGTATGACTGGACAGTTTACCTTCCAGGCGCTTTTGAAAGGAACATTGCTATAATACTACATGTAGCGTTAACGTTTATTATTGCATACTCTTTAATCTCAAATATCAGATATGTCATTTTGGCAATATTCCTCCATGGTGCAGTTAATTCATTAATTATACCTATACTCTACGTAACTAAAGACCCATGGATTATAGAGTTAATACTAGCGTTAATTACAGTACCCATAGCTACATGTATTATCATGGTGTTAAAGCCTAAAATAAGCAGCATCAAACAATAAGATATTATGAACACTTATTAGGTCGCATTTAACGTAGTTTAGCGGTTCTAATGGTACTTAGCGCCATAGCTAAAAGTATAAATGCAGAGCCTGCCATTTGTTTTAAGGTGAAAACTTCGTTTAACATTAAATATGAAAGTATTGACGCAAAAACAGGTTCTAGTAAGTAAATTATTGCTGCTTGCGTACTTGAAACATACTTTTGACCGTAAAGTTGTAGAGTATTTGTGATAATAGTACATGCTGTTGCTAAGTAGAACAGTGGAGGTAAAGCCAGCATAAATTTTTCAAATGTTGGCATAGGGAAAAACACTGCTATGGGTAAGGCACCTAACGAGGTAAATATTATTTCATAAAATACGAGCTGAACTAAACTATATTTTTTAGTATATACTCCTACAGCAATTATTTGAAACGCCCAAAAAACTGCACCTAGAAAAACAATTAAATCACCTATTCTAAAGTATAATCCATTTGTTGTTGAGAGAAGATAAACCCCTATAATAGATAGAAAAACCGCTAATGTTAGTTTTACAGTAAATTTCTCTCTTCCCAAAATAACTTCGAAAACATATACAAGAACAACGCTAAGCCCTGTTATAAAAGCAGCATTAGAAGCTGTAGTATATTCTATACCTAATCCTTGAAGCTCAATGCCGCCGAAAAAAAGCATTCCAAGAATAAAACCGGGTTTAATTGCTTCCCTAAGATTAACTCTTAAAAGTTTAAAATAAGCCATTAGTATGAGGAAAAGCGAGGCAATAGCAAACCTTAGTAAAACATAGTAGCTAAAGCCGATATTCGAAACTATAATTTTTATAAAAGGAAAAGTTGTACCCCAGAGGAAAGTAAGCATGAACAAAGCTGCATAGCCGACAATGCTAAGTTGCTTCATAAACTAGCACCGAAGACTTAGAATAATTAGTAATCAATGTAAATAAAAGTATTGATATAAGTAATCAATGTATAATCTAGAGAATGCCTTTCCACATATGATGGGTACTTAAAACTTATTAGGGGTTAAAATAGATATTAGCCTACCATGTATAGAAAGATAATGTTAGTGCTTGTAGCTGCTTTGTTAGTGGTGGTCTTGGTCTTAATGTCACCATTCAGAACACCTGAGGCTGAAACAATAGTACAGCCTGGAGAAGCAATAACATTAGACTTGGGCTCAATAGTTGAAGATAAGGGATGTAAAGAATACCCTGGTATAGCCAAACTAGTAGTAGCTAAGGAGAAAACAAAGATAATGTTAAAAGCTGAAGGTGAGGTAACAGGGGATTTAAAAGTAGCAGCAAATGCTATAGTTCAAATAGGTAACATAACTATACTAATGCCATGCGCATACTACAACACTAAATCTTGCGTAAGAATAATGATGATCATACCTGGATATGATGAACCATTAGAAATAAGCAAAGGAACGTATCCGGTAAGCGTAAAAATATGCTGGCTTAAAGAAAGCGGCAATGGAACATTAAAGCTTAAGCTAAAAGTAATTGAGCAAGAAAGCGGCTAACAACTTAAACATAGCGCTCTGAATTTCTTATAAACACATGGTAAGCTGATGAATCCAAAATAGCGTTTTAAAAATGTTTTCTGGAATGAGTTTATATACTCTCTAACCTTACCTTTTAAGAGAGTGAGGAGGGAGAATATTTTGCGTGTTTGACTATTCCCCTTATGTACCTTATGTTGTTGTTTGGCTAATTACCGCTAAATGTAATTTGAATTGTGAACACTGCTATGCTAAGCAGTTTCTTAGAATTAATGAGCTAAATTTAAGGGAGAAGCTAAGATTAGCTGATGAAATCGGGGAATTAGGTGTAAGCTGGGTTGCTATTAGCGGTGGAGAACCATTAATTAGCAGTGATACGTTTCCTGTGATTAAGAAGTTAAGAGATTATGGTGTAGGGGTTTCCATATCAACAAACGCTACAATAGTAAATGACGCCATAGCTAGGGAACTTTCAAGGCTTGACGTTTACGTTTACGTTAGCATAGATGGGCCCATGAATGTTCACGATAAAATTAGAGGCCTAGGTACGTTTAGTAGAGTTATTAGATTCATAAATACCCTTAAGAAATGGGATGTTAGATTTGGAACGGTAATGGCTGTTGGAAAATATAATTACAAATATGTTAAAGACTATTTAGAAATAGCAAAAAATATCGGGGCAAACAGTATTTCAATAATCCCAATAATGCCTTCCAAGAGGCCGGTTACTAAAAAGTATTCTATATCCTCTAAGGAGTATGTTAAAACTATAAAAGCAGCTGAAGAATTTGCTAACGAAAATAGGCTGCTTGTTTCCCTGTGGTGTACACCTTTTGCTCCATTAATTACGAAGTCAAACTACATTGGCTATTACTCTTGCAGAATTTATGACATTATCGATATAGATCCTTCAGGTAGGCTTCTAGCATGCGATGTTACCGGAATACCTGTAGCAGAAACACGTGGAAAAACATTGGCTAAAGCTATAATCGAGTACCAAAATAATCCCTTTATAAAAAACATAGTTAATCCGCCAAACCTACCTGAAAAATGTTTAAAGTGCGAACTTCTCGACTACTGTAGAGGAGGATGTTTCGCACGGGCATTAGCGGAAAAAGGAGACCCTAATGCCGGAGATCCACTATGTCCTTTAATAAGCAATTTAAGAGAAGATTTCTGTTAAAATCATTTCTTTAATGTTTCAACATAGGTTAAGTATAAAGAGATAATTATACTGCTAATCATGCGAGCATTTTATTAGGAATTCTAAGTAAAAAATTTAAACCATATGTTTCATGAACAACTAATGGATTAGCATGAAAACTGTGAACATAGCATATATTGCGTGGAGTTTGCTCGTAATAGCATTAATATATATCATCCCTTATGTTCTACTTAAAAACGCTATGGACTTAAGCTTGTATGTATTTTGGCTACTAGCATCCATGATTCACATGTTAATCACCATTGCTTATGTAAAGTTTAAGTTTAAGGAGCTAAAACCATGAGTCTATTAATGTATTTAACCATGCTAGCTATGTACATAGTTTTAGGTACATTAATAGCCGTGGTTTCCAGAAGACTTGGCATTAGAACGGTTCAAGACTACTATGTAGCAGGCTATAGGTTGAGCGGTTTTAGCATCAATGACCTATGCTGCAACGACATATAGTGCTTTTATGATGATAGGGCTTGTAGGTTTAAGCTATGCTACAGGTGTTGGGGCATTAGGTTTTAAGTTAGCATATTTTGTAGCAGCACTAACTTTCCTAGCATTATTCTCTAAGAAAGTATGGTCTATGGCTAGGAAGAGAAAATGGGTTAGTCCAGCTGAAATGCTTTCAGACCTTTACGGTTCTAAAATACTTAGTATAATTGTTTCACTAATATACTTAGCAGCATTGGTACCTTACATATCAGCTCAGCTAATAGGTATTGGAAGATTATTAGAAGGCATTGGTGGCTATGAATACTATGTATATGGAGTGCTATTAGGTTCAATAATAATTTTTGCATGGACCTTCATAGCAGGTATTTGGAGAGTTGCAACAACAGATACTCACCAAGGCTTATGGATGATCATTGCATCTTTAGCTTACATAGCTTGGTTATATTTAATCCTGTATCCCAGTGCAAATGTAAATTTAGCAGAAGTTTTTAGAGAACTCGGAAGCAAGAAGCTACTTGGTTTATCAGATTTTTGGGCACTACATGTGTTTTTAGCATTCACCATACCGTGGGTGTTTTTTGCTGTTACAAATCCGCAAGTTGTTCAGAGACTACACATGCCTAGAGATGAGAAAGCATTATTTAAAATGATTAGCTTATTCGCCCTATTTGGTTTCTCCTACACTATAATAGTTACATTAGTAGGTTTAGGAGCTAGGGGGCTTACAGAAGCTGGTGTTTTAGATTACATTGAAGTAAGAGATCTCGTTACACTAATACTTTTAGGGAAAATACATTCAGCACTAGCAGCATTCATATTTACAAGTATGGTAGCTGCCGCTGTTTCAACAGCTGACTCCATAATTTTAACCGTAGCTAATACTATGTCTAAGGATTTGTATATGGAACTCTCTAGAAGGCCAAGTGAGAGAAAAGCATTAACCATTAGGATACTTAACAATAGCCTTGTTAGTTATCATAACAGTCTGTATTGCATTAATGAAACCAGGTTTTATAGTTGAAATGTCTGTTCTATCTTCAGTAATATTACTGCCATTAGCACCAGTAACCATAGCGGCATGGATAACATCTAAAGTTCGTAATAAAGAAATGAAATTGACTGCAATCACCAGCCTAGCGTTAGGAACAATAGTAAGCTTATATGTTGCAATAATTTACGGACCTAAGAAAGCATTCATAATGACATGGTATGGACTACCTATATAATTCTGGACGTTAATAGTAACAACAGTCCTAATTCTAATAGGCTATTTAGTAGTTAAGATGAAAACATAGTAATATCTTATGTCTAACATAAGAAAGAACAGCATTTAAAAGTAGGAGTTTATTGAACAGCTAATTTCCATGCGCTAAACCTACAAGTTCACTTATTTTCTGGAACCCTTCTTTATCCATGTATTCTTCAATACCCTTAATAATTTCGTCTATTACCTTAAGTCCTTTAACTGCTATTACTGAAGCTATAGCAACAGCTGAAGCACCTGCTAAAAAGAATTCTACAGCATCAACCCAGTCCGTAACACCCCCAATACCTATAATAGGTATTTCAATGTTTTTGTATAGGTCAAAAACTACTCTAACAGCTATAGGGTGAATTGCTGGTCCGCTAAGCCCACCGTAAATATTTGAGAGAATAGGTTTTCTCGCATACACATCAATGACTACCGAACGTATACTGTTTATGGCTGAAACAGCATCTGCTCCAGCTTTTTCCGCTTTTAAAGCCGAGTCCACTATTCTATCTGTTAAACCAAGCTTCACTATCACGGGTATTTTAAGTACAGACCTAACTTCGTGAACTATTTTACCAACATACTCCGGGTCCTGACCTATTTCTAAACCATGGCCTTTAACATGAGGACAGCTTAGGTTTAGTTCTACAGCATCCGCACCGTTTTCTTCAGCGAAAGAAGCTATTTCCGCATATTCCTTAGGTGTTGAAGCAGCAATACTAACCACTATGGGTGCATCGTTTTTAACTATGTTACTTAAAATTTCTTTTAAAGCCCTATATCCGGGATTAGTTAAGCCTACAGCATTTACAATACCTGCCTTAGTATAAGCTACTATAGGAGTGTTATAGCCGACTCTAGGTTCCCAAGTAAAACTTTTAGTTACTATTGCCCCGATCCTTGTCTCTCTAATAACCCTATTTATGGTACTATAGCTTGATCCTAAAACACCTGAAGCAAGTATTATAGGTGTTTTTAGCTTTAACTTTGAAATTGAAACTTTAAGGTTAACCATAGAGCATCACTCAGTAGGCTTCTTTATCCCAGGAGGGTATGTGTAATACTTCCCGAACTCCGTGTTTGCAAGTTCTTCAGCATAGAAAACAGGGCCCTCAGAGCATACACGTAATCCTTTAGGGTCTAGTACGCATGAACCGCAAATACCTATACCGCATTTAATATATCTTTCAATAGAGATTTGACATTTAACCCCTAGCTCTAAGCATTTAAGCATAATTTTGTATAGCATTCTTTCAGGACCGCAGGCTAAAACATTATCGTATTTTGCAATAAGTTTTTCAGCAACTTCAACGGCAGATCCTTTAAACCCTAATGACCCATCATCTGTAGCAATGTAAACCTCGGCATTGAATTTCTTAGCTTCACCGACGAACAAGAGTTTATCCTTGCTTCTAGCACCGATAACGTATGCTACGTTTTTTCCTTTCTTCCTAAGTTCATGTAGTGCATAAATTATTGGAGCAGCACCATATCCTCCAGCTACAAGTAGGAAATTACCTTTTTCATCTAAATTAAAACCCCTTCCATAAGGCCCCCTTATAAATAGTCTTTCACCAGGCTTTAAACTATGTATTTTTCTTGTTGTTTCACCTACCGCAGCTACTGTTAACCTTAAAACGTTCCTTTCATACATTGAAGGGCTTATGGGAATTTCTTCAAAACCTGGAACCCAAACCATAACAAACTGTCCTGGAACAGGCTTTTTAATAGACGTTTCTAATAGAAGAGATTTAATGCCCTCAGCTTCCTCTACATCCTCAACTATCTCTGCTTTACACATTTTCAATGTTTCAAGAAACATTTTCAAAAACACCACCATATTTCTTAACATTAATTCCATATCCTTTCTTAGAAACTATTTCACCATCAATAAATACTGGTTTTCCTCTAACAAATGTTGCTTTAACCTTTCCTCTAACCTTCCATCCATTAAATGGAGAGTGTTTTGCTTTACTGAAAAACGTTTTTGAATTCACAGTATACTCTTCACTTAAATCTACAACTACCAGGTTTGCAAACACATCTTCTCTGATTTTCCCGACGTATCTATGTAGTTCTAAAATTCTAGCTGGATTTGAAGAATATAGTTTGACTACATCTTTTAAGCCAATAATGTTCTTTACAGTTAAAGTTAGCAATAGAGGTAAGGCTGTTTCTAAACCTGGGAAACCGGGTTTATGTTTTTCAGAGAATTTTTCATCGGAACTATGTGGTGCATGGTCTGTAGTTATAGCATCTATTTTTCCTAGAGAAAGAGTTTTCAAAAGATTTTCCTGAACAACTTTACTTCTAAGAGGAGGGTTAACTCTGAAGTACTTGTTTTTCAAGTAAAACTCTTTATTAAGCAATAAGTAATGGGGGCAAGTGTCTATGGTTATGTTACCTTTGTGTTTAACTAGTTCTACAATGTAGCTTGTTGTGACATGTGTTATATGTGCTTTAATCCTGTATTTCTTATGCAATTCTAATACTTTAACAGCTCCTGAAATCTCTGCATCTAAAGGTCTTTCATCGTTTTTAAACAAATATGGGTTTTCAGCATGAAAAACTGTTAGTATGTTTTTTGAAGAAACGTATTTCATAAGCTCTTCAAACACTTCTCTACAATTGTGGAATAGATTTTCAGGATAGACTTTTACACCTATAGCTTTTCTTTCAAACCCCATTACCTCTCTTTTAACGTTTGGAACACCATAGTATAAAGCATAGTCTACCACAGATTTCTCGGAAGCAACTTTATCTCTCATTTCTAAAACTGGTAAGGTGTTTGTTTTAGGCTTAGTATTAGGCATATCAGCTACTATAGTTACTCCTCCTGCCGCTGCAGCTGAGGTTCCACTATAGAAGTCTTCCTTATATGATTCTTTAAAATCTCTCATGTGCGTATGAATATCTATTGCTCCAGGCAGTATCAATAATCCGTTTTTTAGAAAATTGAAGGTTTCTTCTTTAGACCTGCCTTTAAATGTTCCCTTAGATATTTTAGTTATAATGCCTAAATCGTTAATCTCTATAGTGACGTTGTCAACTATTCTCCCTTCGATAAACGCTTTCCCTATAATGACTGTTGCCACAATACCACGCATTCTAAAGCTGTTTAAACTGTTTAACTACATCCTCTCTAGTTGTATATCTTTCACAGTATAAACATTGGAGAATTAAAGGCTCTTCCGATACTACCTTGAACCGAGGTTTAACATGCTCTCTAGGCCTGTTTGTTATACAGTTAGGGTTAGAGCATTTAACAATTCCATCGATTATTCTTGGAAGTTTTACTCTAACCTTCTTTACAACTTTGTAATCTCTTATGATATTTATCGTAGCTTTAGGTGCTATTAAAGCTATCATGTTTACTTCTTTAGGAGCTAATTCTCTGCCTTCAACTTTAACTATATCCTTAAGTCCTAGTTTCTTACTTTCAACATTCATAACTATAGCTACTCTATATCCTTCAGACCCCTTTATACCTAAGATCTTTAAAACGTTAAGTGCATTACCGGCAGATATATGGTCTATCACTGTCCCGTTTCTTATTTTTCTAACCAAGAGTTCTTCTTCCATACTTAATCACCACTAAGTATTAGTTTTAAAAGAGCCATTCTCACAGGAACACCATAAGATGCTTGTTTAAAATAGTAAGCATGCCTTGTCGCATCAACGTCGAAGGATATTTCCTCAACTCTAGGTAGCGGATGTAATATCATTAGATCTTTTTTAGCATATTTTAGAATATTAGAGGTTACTCTGTAGCTTCCTTTAACTTTTTCATATTCTGCTAGATCTGGGAATCTTTCCTTCTGAATTCTTGTAACGTAAAGTACATCAAGTTCTCCTAGAACTTCTTTTAGGTTCTGTGTTTCTACGTATTTTACATTATGTTCTTCAAGAAATTCTCTTATCTCAGGCTTTACTCTGAGTTCTTGTGGAGATATGAGGTATAGTTTTTTGGGTTTAAATATTGTTGAAGCTAGGATGAATGAGGAAGCTGCTCTACCATATTTGAGATCACCTAGAACACCTAAGGTTAAACCTTCAATATCGCCTTTTTCCCTCCATATAGTATAGTAGTCTATCATGGCTTGTGTAGGGTGGTGATGTGTTCCATCTCCAGCATTTATAACAGGCGATTCAGCTATTTCCGCAGCGTAGCTGGCTGCTCCTTCTATCCTATGTCTAATAACTATTGCATTAGCGTAGGAGTCAAGCATTCTTATAGTGTCACCTAAATTTTCTCCTTTAGCTATAGACGTTTTTTCAACTTCTGAAAACACTAAAACTGATCCTCCAAGCCTAAGCATTGCTGTTTGGAAACTAAACATTGTTCTTGTGCTTGGTTCAAAAAATGCTAGTGCTAAAACCTTGCCTTGAAGAATGTTTATCCTTGATTTAGCATGTTTCTCCATTTCCCTTGCTTCTTTGAATAATGTTATAAGATCTTCTTTTGTAAAATCAAGTATTGAAATAACATCTCTGCCTTTAAACATGGCTGAACCCTCTAACATAATCTATTATTTCACGATATTTTGTTTCAGAAATAAAACCTAAACTCCTAATATATTTGAAGAGCTCAGTAACTGTAAATATTGAAATTAACTTTACATTTTCCTTCTCTAAATTCCTTTTAGCACCCTGTTCTCTATCAACAAATACTACAGCGTATTCCGTTTTTACACCGTTTTCCCGCAGTATTCTAGTAGCTCTTAGTAAGCTACCTCCGGTAGTTGATACATCATCTATTACTATAGCGTATTTGCCTTCAGATATTTCTCCTTCAATAAGCTTCATAGCTCCATGCTCCTTAGGTTTCTTTCTAACATATGCTAAAGGCTTATTGAAAATGTAGGCTAAAATTGCAGCCCAAGGTATGCTTCCCGTTTCGATACCTACGATAACATCGACTTCAGGTATTTTCTCGACCGCATTTTTATATGCTTCAATTATTTCCCTAAGTAAATGGGGTTTTGAAAGCGCTTTTCTTAAATCTATGTAGTATGGGCTTTCAATACCTGATGTCAACTTGAATTTGCCGAAAAGAATTATTCCCTCCTCGTAAAGTTTTTTAGCAAGCTCAGCCTTCTTCACCATAATTTACCACCCCAACTTTTTTGCGAAGAACTCTGCAGCTTTTTTAGGGTCTTTAGCCAGGTAAATGGATCTACCAATTATTTCAAAATCTGCTCCAGCACTAACAGCCGCTCCGGGTTTAGCACCTTGAACACCTACACCCGGGGATACTATGATTTTATCCTTAACCAGACTTCTTGCTTCTTTAATTAATTGAGGTCTTGTGGCAGGCAAAATTAATCCATCAACACCTGCCTTAAGTGAAGCATTAATGTTTTCATTAAACAACTTATTTATTGCTTCATCTGCTCCTTTATGCGTCATCGCACATACCGTTAAAACCCCTAGCCCATTTCTTTTAGCTTCATCGACTATTGTTTTCACAGCATCGTACCCTATTACTGCATGAGCTATTATAGCATCAAAACCCATGAAAGCAGCTTCTTTAACGAGAAAGCTTGAAACATAGCCTATATCTGCTACTTTCATGTCTGCTATGAAAAAGCAGTTCCATGCTTTATTTGTAATCAGCTCTTTAACGGCATCTGGTGTAAGTGAAAGTATTGTAGGTAACCCTATTTTCACGCCTGCAACATATTCTTCAACAGATGAAAGCAGCTTCTCCAGTTTATCAGCTATTTTAAACCTATGTTCTCTATGTTCCGCATAGAGGTCTACGGCTAGAATTAACCTGCTATTCTTTCGAGAAGCTATCTCTAGAGCCTTCGAAACAAAAACTGACAAGAGCCCGCACTAAATAATGGTTTTAGGGGGTTTTAAATTTTAACCTTAAAATACACCTTGAAAAACCAATATGCTATTCAACCATAAACATTGTAGCCAATATTTTAAAGAGAAATCATTTAAAATATTTAGTAGGTGAACCAAAATAGGAGTTCTCGAAGAAATTAAAAGAATAATGAGTACTGTAGAGGAAATTGACATCAGCAAATTAGAGAAGCTTGTTGAAGAAGCTTTAGAAAAGTACGAACCCTATGATGTTATTGAAAAAGCTTTAAGACCTGCTATGGAAGAGGTTGGCAGGAAGTTTGAACGTGGAGAATACTTTATTGCAGAACTTGTTTTAGTTGCTGATGTGTTTAAAGAGATTTTTAACAAATTCTTTAAACCAAGAGTTTCTAAGATGGGTAAAGCTAAACCTATGGGTAAAGTAGTCATAGGAACTATTGAAGGAGATATTCACGATATAGGTAAAAGCATTGTAGCAGCAATTTTGGAAGCATCAGGATTCGAAGTTATAGACTTAGGTGTAGATGTTTCCGCTGATAAATTCGTTAAGGAAGCTGAAAAACACAATGCAGATGTTATAGCTATGTCTTCTCTCTTAGCAACAACAATGCTTAACATGGGCAAAGTTACCGAGTTGTTGAAAAAGAAGGGCATAAGAGATAAGTACATTGTTATTATTGGTGGGGCAGCTGCTTCAGAAGAGTTTGCTAGAAAAATTGGAGCAGACGCTTACGGCAAAGACGCATATGATGGTTTAAAGAAATTAAAGAAACTTATTGCTGAAAAGCGGAAACAACAATAGATTAAAATTAAACTAGCTCTATAGTGAAACCTCAGGTAAGCCAACAAGTTTTCTAACAGCATTAACCTTAGCTAGTGCAAGTTTTTCTCCGAAACTTCTTTTAGGATACGGCCTATGAGTTACGCTTAACACTATTTTCCTGGGCCCGTGCTTATCTAGCATTTTCTTAACAACTTTAACAAAGTCTTTAACGTCAATGCTATCGTTCAAGACGAGGTCTATTGAAATACCTGTATGGAAAACTGCTTTCCAACCTATATCCCTTCTAGCTTTAGAAACTCTATTTACCCAGTTTAATGCTGCTTCCACTGTGCTTTTACTGCAAAGATCTAAAGGATGTATTCCATCATATATTTCAGCTAGTTTCCGTATGTATCCTAACTTAGTAACATCACCATCACAATGTAGGATAGCTTTTTTACCTTTAGCTTTAACAGCATTGACAAATATTCTATGCCATTTAAGATAGCAATTATCCATAAACCATGTAGGATATATTGGACTACTATAGGTAAACGCATCATCAGCTATTCTAACAGCATCTACGATATCTAGTTCTCTAGCATATTTTATTACCTCTAAAATGTACTTCGCCAGTTTATCATACAGTTTAATTGCTTTTTTACGGTTAAGCAGGAGTAGTTTTGAAAAATCTAAGTTATGATAAGCTAAATCATACTTGTAGCCGCTTTCAGGCCTAGGAGGCATCATAGAATATTCAGAGTATTCTGTAGGACCCACTACTTCAAAAACTATAAACAAATTCTTCCTATAGAAAGGTTCAACATTTTCCTTAAACCCCTTAACACAAGAATCTACTACATCACTTTCACTAGGCCAGCTATAATCTGTTTCAACATCTAATCTCTCAACCCATTCAAGTAATCTTTCACCTTCACGCCTACGAAACGGTCCGCCACTGTAAAACCAATCTTCCCATAGAGAAACCCATCCATGGCCTAAAAGCACATCCCCAAGTTTTGCTTCATGATTCTTCTTAATACTTTCAAAATGCAATGGCAAACGATCGTAAAAACCATCTTCATAAACAGCATATACCAAGTCTCTACTTTTCACATCAAACCCCGTAAGCTAAATCTTCAAAAATACTTCTATTAAGACAGCTATTAAATATTTAAAACATAGATATGCTTTTGCAACCCATAAACATGTAAGTAGAAAATATAGCTTCTTAGATTATTTAAGGAAAAACTTTAATTAAAGTTTTTTCTTTAACAAACTGAACATATGTTGGTGTTATAATATGGTTGGTAAGCTTTCCCCTTCATTTTTAAGCAAATACGTTTTTTCCAGGATAGGTGTTAAAGATCCATCGGTTATTGTCGGTCCTTCCATCGGCGAAGACTCTGCAATCATCGATTTACATGATGGCAGGGTTTTGGTTGCCCATGTAGATCCTATAACAGGTGCCGTTGAGTTTCTCGGCTGGCTTGCTGTTCATATATCTTGTAACGATGTTGCTGTAACTGGGGCTAAACCTCAATGGCTCCTATCTGTACTTTATCTTCCAGAAAATGCTAGTGAAGAACTTATAGATAAAATAACTAAGCAAATAGATTCAGCTGCTAAGGAATTAGAATCTATGATTGTAGGAGGACATTCAGAATATACTCCTGGACTAAATAGGCCATTAATATCCATGACAGCTCTCGGTATTGTAGATAAAGATAAGGCCGTAAGAACAGGCGGTGCTAGAGTAGGTGACGCTATTATAATGACTAAAACAGCTGCTATAGAGGGAACAGCAATACTTTCCACGGATTTTGCCGATCAGCTATTGTCTAAAGGAGTATCTCACGACGTTATTAAACGCGGTGCTGAATTCATTAGAAAAGTTAGTGTTGTTAAGGAAGCATTATTACTTGCTAAAGAAGGTTATGCTACGTCAATGCATGACCCTACTGAGGGAGGAATACTTGGAGGCTTAACCGAAATAGCATTTGCTTCTAATAAAACCATAGAGGTTTGGGAAGAAAAAATACCTGTAGCTGAAGAAACAGAGGTAATGGCTAAAGCTCTTAACGTTGACATCCTTAAGCTCATAAGTTCTGGAGTATTAGTAGCAGCTGTCCCTAAGGCTCTTGCGGATGAAGCAGTATCGCTGCTTAGAAAACATGGAATTAAAGCATCTATAATAGGGTTAGTACATGAACGCAAACATGGCCTAGTAGTTTTACATAGAAAAGATGGTAGAAAAGAAATTTACGATGAAGTTTATGTTGAAGACGAGCTCGTTAGGTTATGGAAGGAGCTTAAAAGGTAAGGCTTATGGAAGTTCTTCCATTTGCAAAATGCAGATTAGACGGTAACTGTCTAAAATGCCCATTCAGAGGCAAAGCTATAGTTTATGGGCCATTTAAATCCCATAGAAGAGGGATCTCCATAGGCATAAACTTATTCCCATGTAGGAAAGTATGTAGTTTTAACTGTGTATACTGTTTTCGAGGATTTACAGAAGTAAAAACTTTAAAACCCACTATTCCACCATACAGCCTTTCGCCCGCTATTCTTAAAGAAGCCTTAGAGAAAGCTATTAACACCATAGGTAGTGTTGATGCCATAGACTTTTCAGGTAGCGGTGAACCAACACTTCATCTTAAACTTAAATCATACATAAATACAGTTAAAGAATTTGCTAAAGAGAAGAGCTTGAATGCAAGCATAGGTATATTTACAAATTCTACAACACTATTTAAAAACAGCATTGTAAAGGTCTTAAAAGAATTAGACCATGTTGAAGCAAAACTTGACACTGTTGTTGAGTGGAAATTTAGAGTAATAAATAGACCCCACAAGTTATTGTCGATTAAGAAAATTATTGAGGGCCTACTTAGTTTTAGAAAAGTTTTTGAAGGAACATTAGCAATACAGATTATGCTGCTTAAATACAATAGGGTAAACAATTATGGTTTAAAAGATGTAAGGCTTATTGGAGAAACATTGTTAACCATAGAACCCGACATAGTTCATGTATATGTTCCATACCGTATACCCCGCCTATCCAGCGTTTCAAAACCATCTAAACAGGAAGTCGTAGAATTCTCTAAAATCCTAAGAGAATATGGTCTCAAAGTTAAATCGTTTATATGACCGTAGGCGAAGGTAATGGGCGAAGAAGTTTTAAAGCCCATTCTAAGAAGTAAGAGAGTTTTTCAAAGGCATAGATGTGTTTCTACTATGGGCTGGCGGTAACACTTGTCTTGCAACAATATTTACAGGCGGTATTATAGGTCCTAAACTTGAAATACTTTATTCAATAGCTATAATACTAATTGGATCAACTATAGGAGGTTTCTTGCTAGGTTTAGTTGCATTACTAGGTGAACGGAAAGGCCTACCAACAATGGTTCTTACGAGAAAAGTCGTTACAACGAAAGGCTCCTATATCGCATCAGTTCTTAACGCTATTCAGCTTATCGGCTGGACTTCAATACTTCTCTACGCAAGTGCTGAAGCAGCTGCAAGCGCTATGGAAGGTTTGCTTGGAGAAACAGTGCTTGCAAATACTATAGTATGGGTTATTGTAATAGGTGTAGTTGAAACAGTATATACGTTAATAGGGCCTAAAAGATGGGTTCTATGTCAGAGAATAGCTGTTACTACATTAATTATTGTGCTATGTTATGAAGCATATGCATTATTTAATTACATGCTATCTCAACCTGTGAGCCTTACGTCTCCCTCTAGTCGTGCTGATGTTCTTTGGGGTTTCGACATGGCTTTAGCTACAGCAGTTTCTCTTGGGCGTCTCTTGTAGCAGACTATTCTAGACTTGCTAAATCCAGTTTAGGAGCTATTATAGGAACTTGGTGGGGATATACTGCAACAAGCTACGTATTATACTCTATAGGTACGTTAGCCACAGTGATTACGGGAGCGTATCTTGTTGACCCTACGCAGGTTGCAATAAGCCTAGGTCTTAGCGCAGTAGTTTTCATATTTATTGCTATAAGTGCTGTAACTACGAATCTACTAAACCTATATTCAGCAGTAGTATCAACAATGAACGTGTTCCCAAGAACTAGCTATAGGAACCTTGTAATATTTTTCGGCACCATATCCACTGTTTTAGCAGCATTCCCCGTGTTCTTTATTTATTTTGAAGAATTCCTTTACTACATAGGCTCAGTATTTGTACCATTAATAGCAGTCCTAATAATACATTATATTTATGGAAAAAGGAAAATCATTGTGTCAAGGTCTGCTGAAATTGTTGGACTCGTAAGCTGGATTATTGGTGTACTAATCAGCAGTTTTGTTATTGAAAATATAGGATTTGGAGCCACCATAGTAGCATTACTAACAACAGCTTATATAGATGCATTACTACTAACAGTTATATCTACAAAGTAACTTCAATTACTACTAAAAGCATTACAGCCTGTTCATGGTTTGTACGCATGAAATAAAGTTTTTCTTCATTACTTTAACATGTGATATTACTTGACTTTTTAGCCGTAAATAGCTTTGAGAATAATTTTTAAAGTATAGAATTCATGGTAATGAAAAATCAAGTTCCTTATTAAATAGCTAATACATGCACTGTCTATACCATTTCAATATTTAAACATTTACATCAAAGTAATACCAGGATGTATTAATAAAGGTTTAAATATTTGTGTAAATCTCTACATACGTGGGGGCTAACTATTAAAGTAGATATGGTTCTTGTCGCTAATTTCGGTGGGCAATATGCTCATTTAATATCTCGAAGGCTAAGGGAACTAAACATTTATACTGAGGTTGTTTCGCATAGGAGTCTAAAAAGCGTAATTGCCCAGAAAAATGTTAAAGCCCTTATTCTTTCAGGGGGGCCTGCTAGCGTATATGATAATGAGGAAGACATTAAGAACTTAGACTTCATATTAAACCTTAACATACCAGTTTTAGGTATTTGTTATGGTCACCAACTCCTAGCTAAACTTATCGGCGGCGACGTTAAAAGGGGTAAAGGGGAGTTTGGTCGTACAGAAATTAAAATACTAAAAGACGACCCTCTGTTTAAAGGATGGAAGCAGAAAGAAAATGTATGGATGAGCCATAGAGACTACGTAGCAGAACTACCAGATATGGCTGAAGTTTTAGCTATTTCTGAAAGAGACTATATTGCAGCTTTTAAGCTTAAAAACAAGCCCATATATGGTGTACAGTTTCATCCCGAAGTTCATCATACTGCTAAAGGCAGGAAACTCCTCAACAATTTCATAGAGGTTTCAGGTATTAAAAAACGTTGGAAACTTAAAGACATAGTAGAAGATATTATTAACTACATTAGTAAAACTATTGAACCTAACGCTAAAGCCTTAGCAGCTATCAGCGGTGGTATAGACTCGACTGTTGCTGCAGTATTAGTTAAGAAGGTTATTGGTGACAGATTAGTTCCTGTATTAGTAGATCATGGATTGTTCCGTAAAGGAGAAGTTGAGGAATCAATTAAATGTTTAAGAAAGATAGGTTTAGAACCTATTGTAGTAGATGCTAGAGAAAGGTTTCTCAAGAAACTCTGGGGTACTAGAGATTGTGAAGAGAGAAGGAGAATCATAGGCAACACATTTGCTGAAATATTTAGCGAACTTGCAGAAGAAGATTCAAACATAAAATACCTAGTTCAAGGAACAACATATCCGGATGTTATTGAAAGTGGGCATGTAGAAAAAGCAGATAAAATAAAAAGCCACCATAATGTTGCTGCTCTTCCATCGTGGCTTAAGCTTAAAGTAGTAGAGCCTCTTAAATTCCTCTATAAAGATGAAGTAAGAAGAATAGCTAAAATAATTGGAGTTCCTGACGAAATAATTAGTAAACACCCATTTCCAGGGCCAGGGTTTGCAGTAAGAGTTATTGGAGTTTTTACGCCTGAAAAGCTTGAGATTTCTAGAAATGCTTCTAAAATACTTGAAGATGAGCTTAGAAAAGAAAACCTTTACAATAATGTTTGGCAAGCTTTCGCAGTAGTAGGCGACGACACTTGGGTTGGGGTTAAGGGAGATTCTAGAGATGTAGGGTACATAGTTACGTTAAGAATTGTTGTTAGTGAAGATGCTATGACAGCTGATTGGTATAGAATACCTTACGATGTTCTCGATAGAGTTTCGAGAAGAATAGTAAGTGAGTTAGATAGGGTAACAATGGTAACATATGCTATATCATCTAAACCCCCCAGCACTATAGAGCCTTGCTAAAGGTGAGTAGTTATGAATGTAGTTTACATATCATGGGATAAAGCAATAAAGATGTGCTATAAGTTAGCTGAAAAAGTGTTAAAATCTAATCAAGGATTCGATGTAGTGGTGGCTATTTCACGTGGTGGCTTAATACCTGCACGTATAATTAGCGATATTCTAGGCATCGATGAACTGTACACTATTAGGTCAAAATTTTGGGGTACAGGAGGGACTATAGCTTCAGAACCCTTAGTTAGGGTTCCCCAAAACATTGATGTAAAAAATAAAGATGTCTTAGTTGTTGACGAAGTTGTTGATACTGGAGCTACAATGACGAAAACTGTGAAAATAATTAGAAACCTAGGAGCAAGGAAGGTGAAAGCAGCTACATTACATTATAAGTTAAGAAGCAAATTTATACCAGATTACTATGTAGAGAAGGTTAAAAAATGGGTATGGATCTTTTATCCCTGGTCTTTCTCTGAAACTCTCTTCGGCTTAGCTAAAATGCGCGGCTACAAAGACGTTATTCATGGTGCTTCCGAGATAATTAGGGAGCTAAGAATAAAAGAAGTGCTAATAGATTCCGAGAGCTTAAAACTATCATTAAAAGCCTATATGGAAGGGGGAATGTGAGAAATGACCACACATTATTCGTCAATATGTCCTTTTACCTACAGATATGGCTCCACTGAAATGAAGAAAATATTAGAAAGATGCAATATTTTAAGAAAGTTTATAGAAGTAGAAGCCGCATTAATGAAAGCTTTGGAAACTGTTGGTATCGCTCCTAAAGAATGCTATAAGAAAGTATTAGATACAGTATCGGAAATAAGGCCTGAAGATATAGATGAATTGGAGAAGGTAATAGGCCATGATATAGCATCTCTAGCTATTCTAATTGCTAAACACTGCGGCGAATGTGGTAAATATGTGCATTTAGGCGCTACTAGTTACGATATAGTCGATACTGCATGGGCTCTTATAGTAAGAGATGCTTTAGGAATCATCAAAAGTAAGCTAAGAAAAATTATTGAGAAAACTATTGAACTTACTATTAAGCATCAAGACACATTAATTATTGGAAGAACACATGGTCAGCATGCACTACCTATAACGTTTGGTTTTAAACTTGCTAACTATATTTATGAGCTGTCAAGAAGCTATGAAAGACTATGTGAGCTTGAAAAAAGAGTTTTAAGATGTAAAATGTCTGGAGCTGTAGGTACCATGGCTGCATGGGGCGATAAAGGTTTACACGTAGAGTCTACGGTGAGCCAAGTACTTCAACTAGAGCCTCATGCGATAGCTACACAGGTTGCTCCAAGAGATGGATTTGCGGAGCTTATATCGGCTCTAGCTATTTTAGCTAGTCAAATGGATAGATTGGCTCTTGAAGTTAGAGAATTAAGCCGGCCTGAAATAGCCGAATTAGATGTAACTTATACTAAAGTAGGCAGTAGCACTATGCCTCATAAGAAAAACCCTGTAATAGCTGAGAGAATATCAGGTTTAGCTAAAATAACTAGAGCCCTAGTTACTGTAGCTTTAGAAAACATCCCACTAATGCATGAAAGAGATTTAACTAATAGTAGTAGTGAAAGATTCCTAATTCCACATGCATTACTTGTTATAGACCAGGTATTAATTGATGCTTACAACATGTTAGAAAACCTTAAAATTAATGAAGAAGCTATGAAGAAAAACCTAGAACTAAGTAAAGGCACTATAACATCGGAATGTTTAATGGTAAAGCTAGTGTTAAAAGCCAATATTCCACGACATGAAGCACACATGTTGTTGGTTGACCTTTCAAATAAGGCTTTAAATGAAAAAAGAAGCTTCAAAGAAATAGTATTTGAAAGCAACATTGCAGCTCTTCTAACTAAGAAAGATATTGAAGAATGTTTTGACTTAAGCAGCTATCTAGGTAGCTATAAGCAGCTTATCTATAGAGCAATAAACTATGCTAAAAACGTTATGAAGAGGTGTTAACGGTGCTATCCATAGTTGTGGGTGGGTTTTTCGGAGATGAAGGAAAAGGGAAAATAGTTGCTTACTTAGGTTTAGCAGATAAGCCAGCTATTGCCGTTCGATGCGGTGCTATAAATGCAGGGCACACTGTTACATATAATGGAAGAAAATGGAAACTTCGCATAGTTCCCTCAGCCTTTATCAGTAGAAACATAGAACTACTAATAGCTCCTGGAGCTCTTATAAGACTTGATGTCCTATTCAAAGAGATAGATGAAACTGGAACTAAATGTAGGTTATTTTTAGATAAACATACTGGAGTCATAGAGTTATGTCATGTGGAAAGCGAGAGATACAATAGCTTTTTAGCTGGCAAAATAGGCTCAACCTTACAAGGTGTTGGAGCAGCTATGGCTGATAGAGTTTTGCGAAAATTAAGACTCGCCTACGAGTTTGATGAGCTAAAAGGCATGGTTAAAAATGTCCCTGATACAGTAAATGAAGCATTAGATAAAGATCATGACGTAATTATTGAGGGAACTCAGGGAACATTTCTAAGTCTTTACCATGGAACCTATCCTTATGTAACAAGCCGTGATACAACAGCTTCCGCGTTTGCTTCTGAAGTAGGTGTTGGACCCAAAAGGGTTGATGAAGTAATAGTGGTGTTTAAAGCTTATGTAACTAGAGTTGGTTCAGGACCTTTAGACGGAGAACTATCTTTTGATGAAATCGTTAGAAGAAGGTGGTGTGAAAAAGCTACTGTAACGGGGAGAGTTAGAAGAGCTGCACCTTTCAATATCGAATTGGCTAAAAAAGCTACTATTCTTAATTCTGCAACTCAAGCAGCTATAACAAAACTTGACATACTATTTCCCGAAACACAAGGTGTCACCGAATGGGGTAAACTACCCTATAAGGTACGTAAGTGGATAGAGAACATTGAAGATGCGATAAACACGCCAGTAACCTTGATAGGGACTGGTGAAGACGTTAAACACATTATTGATAGAAGAAGAGAACTGGGATTTCTTAGGCGATGAGATATGAGAAAGTTCGATGTAATCATAATTGGTGCAGGACCTGCAGGGCTTTTTGCTGCTTACGAGTTAGTGGTTAAGAGTGAAGGAAAGCTAAGGATAGCTATAATAGAAAGAGGCTACAGACCTTCTCAACGTAAATGCCCTATATTGTCTAGAAGAGAAAATTTCGAAATAGCCAAATGTTCTAGATGCCGACCATGCCATGTAATGCAAGGTGTTGGTGGTGCTGGAACATTAAGTAGTGGTACAATAAATTTAAGACCTGACGTTGGAGGGGATTTACACAAACTTGTGGGAAGCTGGAGGAAAGCGGAAGAACTAATCAACTACATTGATAAAGTTCTTGTTGAGTTCGGAGCTCCTCAAGATAGAATATTTCGTGCTTCAGGAAAAGAAGTAGCAGAACTTGAAAGACTTGTTGCAAAAGCAGGTGCCAAGTTTATTCCTACACCTCAAAGACATATAGGTACAGATAATGCACCACTAGTTGTAGAGCATATGGCAGATTTCTTAGAAAATAATGGGGTAAGGATGATTTTAGGAACAAAGGCTATTGACATATCTAAAAACGGTAACTCGTTATCTGTAAAAACGACAGCAGGAATTTTTGAAGTAAATTACATACTGTTAGCTCCTGGAAGAAGCGGTGCAGCATGGTTTACACGTTTAGCTAAGAGAAGAGGCATCGAAACAGAGCCAGGACCTCTAGATATTGGTGTTAGAATTGAAATACCGTCATATATTGCTGAGCCTATAACGAGCATTATTAGGGATCCTAAAATAGTAATGTATACTAAAGTTTACGATGATAAAGTAAGAACATTCTGCTTTAATCCCAACGGGTTTGTAGTTGAGGAAAGATATGAATATGGTGTTGTAGCTGTAAATGGTGAATCTTATGCAAACTTTAAGTCTAAGAACACGAATTTTGCCCTTTTAGTAACAGTAAAGCTTACTGACCCATTAGAGGACACTATAGCCTATGGAAAGTATATTGCAGGACTTGCAACTAAACTAGGTGGAGGTAAACCGCTGATTCAGAGGCTTGGCGATTTAGAAGGAGGAAGAAGAAGCACATGGGAAAGGATAAGTAGAAGCTCAATAGAACCCACTTTAAAAGACGTAACGCCAGGAGACATAGGTATGGCCCTACCATACAGAATAACTGCAAATATCATAGAAGCAATTAGCAGGTTAGATATGGTAATGCCCGGCATAGCATCTCCGCAAACACTACTTTACGCTCCGGAAATAAAATTCTACAGCGTCAAAGTAAAAACAAACAAATACCTTGAAACAACACTTGAAAACGTTTTTGCTGCTGGAGACGGTGCAGGGCTTTCAAGAGGAATAAATGTAGCCGCAGCTACAGGAGTTATTGCGGCAAGAGGAATTTTAACTAAACTAGGCTTATTTTAAACTTCATTAACATATAATTAATTGCAGGTAAAGAAGTAATTAGCCATATAGTTAAGAATATAAAAGCAATATATTTGCCTTATTTTGGCTTGATAACCATATAGCATACAGGTTTTCCATCCGTTTCTATGGTGCATTTTATTTCTTCAGCCACCATTTCTTTATCAAATAATCCTGAAAACCATCCTGCCCAGGTCCCTCTCGTAATGTACGTATATGGCTCTTTACCTCTTACCTCTTTTATAATGTCATATTCGAAAATACTTGAGATCTTCATTACAATAGTGCTTTTGCTGTAATCTATACTTACTATTTCTGCTTTCCCCCCTCCCGTAGATTGGAACAATACTAGAGCATATTTTATAAGGTCTTTTCTTCTTCCACCCATGCTCTTTACAAGTTCCACATCTTCATAGTAGCTACTTTTACCTAAAATGTAGCCGACATGGTATGCAAAAGTCAGAAATGCAGGTCCAAACTTCTTTAAGGCATTTTTCAAAATAGCTTTTAACACTTTTTCTCTAAAGACTAAAGCTCTTTCTGTACGCCATTTTATTTCCGAACTATATGTGTCCATAAGCAAGTTGTTTATAATAGGTTCTATTTCAAAAACATCTACTACATTCTCTACTTCTAATAGTTTCTTCTTTAAATCACAAGGTTCTACTTCCGAGAGAGTAAAATCACCATAAATAATGAGAGAGTAGCCATCACGTAACTGTCCGGTGGATGCAGCAATATATACTAAGTTTACACGGTATTTTCTCAATATATTTAATATGTTAACTACGTGCTCTACAGAACTATCTTTCAACTTGATAATATATCCTCTTATTATGCCTTCTTCTAGTATAGCTTCTCTACTTATATCGAAGCCTTCGTTCAACACTACACATCCTCGTAACAAGCTGTAAGAAACGTTTCTTACTAATAAACTTCTTTACTACAACATTCTGGAGTACGGTTTCACAGGTATTTCTATAACTTTTTTCAACCATGTACCTTTAGATATCCATGCTAAGGCTACTAATCCACTTCCTACATTACTTATACTCATTGCTAACCATACTCCTATAGAACCTAACCCCATGGTTAACGCTAGCAATATGCTTAATCCTATTCTTAGAACCCACAGCCTTATTATTGACAGTATTGCAAAGAACTTTGTATGACCTGACCCATTAGCTACAGCTCCAGTTATAAAGAACATTCCAAAGAACGGAATTGAAACACTTATTATTTGAATTAATTTAGAACCCTCAATAATTACTTTCGGATCGCTTATGAAGACGGAAATTAAAGCCCCTCTAAAGAAAAATATAAGCAATGTACCTAATGTAAGTGTTCCAACAGTAAGCATTATCGACGTTTTAGCTATAGACTTTGCTCTACCATATTTTTCAGCACCAATATTTTGTCCTACCATTATCGCTGTAGCTCTATTTAACCCCCATGTAAATGCTTCTACAACATTTATAATCCTTATAGCTACACCATAGGCTGCAACCATTACTGATCCAAACCTAGAAACTATAGACATCATGACTGTAAAACCTAAAGCGTTAAAGGATTGTTGTACAGAAAGAGGGGTTCCTATGGAAAATATTTTTCTAAGCCACCATCCCTCAATTCTAAGATATTTTAGCTGTATTCTAATACCTCTAAATCCTTTAAAAAGAAGATAGCCTCCAATAATTGAAACAATAGACCTTGAAATAACTGTTGCAACAGCTGCTCCTGCGACACCCATTTTAGGGAAGCCGAAAAGGCCGAAAATCATTATCGGATCTAAGATTATATTTGCGAAAGCAGAAGAAACATTGAGTAAAGTGGGTGTTCGTGTATCACCAATAGCATTGGCTATAGTGTTAAATGCGAAACCAAGAAACACTAATGGTATACCAAGAAAAATTATTCGAGCATAACTTACAGCTAAAGGGTAAATGTCTTGGGGAACACCCATAAATAGAAGAACATGAGGAACAAATATGAAACCTAATAAACTTAAAGCCAATGCTCCGGAAAGTAGAAAACTTACAAGCTGACCGGCACTTCTCTCAGTTAATTCTATATCTCCAGCCCCTAAGTATTGGGATGTAAGAGCTATACCTGCCATAGCATATCCCATACCTACAGAGTAAAAAAGCATTATTAGAGGCCAGCAAACAGTTGGTGCACCAAAAGCTTCTTTACCTAGTTTGCCAAGCCAGAAAGCATCAATAAGATTGTAAGACATGTTAACTAAGTTAGCAACTATAATCGGCCAAGCAAGCCAAAACATAGTATTTACTATAGAACCATTTACAATTCTCTCCCTAAGTTCTTCAGCACCTATCCTTTTGGCTAACGTTTGATTAGCCAATAAATTTTTCGCCTATACTTTTTGCTTAGGAAAAATAAATGCACTAAAATATGTATTTCGGAAGTATGTTTATAAAGAAAAATAAAAACTATCTAACCTAGATTTAAAGAAAACTGGAAATACATTCTATTAGATTAAAAAATGATTTTAGTTTAAAACATTTAAAAGAAAACTTGTTGAAAACTGAAATAACATGGCATATTATCTTTTAGAATGAGAAGTAGTTCCAAAAGCAAATACACTGTTATACTTTATCTACTATAGACTTTACTGTGGCTGGTTAAATGTGGGAAGCATTCATGTAGAATTTAGAGAGCTCAGCCCTTCCGAGTTCTTCTACAGGTATAGGGAAATAGCGGGATACTCTAATCCTACTAGAGCCTTCTATCAAACAGTTAAGGAGCTAATAGAAAACGCCTTAGATGCATGTGATTCCCACGGAATTTTACCTAGTGTTAAAGTTGAAATAGAAGAAGTTGATATTAAAAAACTACATTACATGATTACTGTTGAAGACAATGGAATAGGCGTTTCACCTAAACATGTACCTAAAGCTTTCGGCCAAGTACTTTATGGTTCCAAGTATAAGCAGAGACAAACTAGAGGAATTTTTGGTTTAGGAGTTAAAATGGCTATTCTCTATGGTCAAGTAACTACAGGAAAACCGGTAATAGTTATTACTAAGCCTATTAGGTCAAAGTATAGATGGCTTTTCAAAATAAGAATAGACATTAAGAAAAATAGACCAATAATTTTACATAAAGAATCATGGAAAGACGAAAACGGAGAACATGGAACAAAAGTTTCAATAGTTATTGAAGGAGACTGGTTTAAAGCTAAAAGCAGAATACATGAGTATGTTAAAAGAACAGCTATTGCAACACCTTATGCTGAAATATTTTTCAAAGATCCTCAAGGAAGAACATTGCATTATCCACGTAAAACCACTAACTTACCTCCAATACCCAAGGAAATTAAGCCTCACCCCCACGGCGTAGACGTTGAAATGCTTAAAGCCCTAATCTTAACAACTAAAACAACCAACCTCCTAGATTTTCTATCTAAAACTTTCCAAAATATTGGAGAGAAAAGCGCTAAAGAATTTCTAAAATACGCTCACCTAGACCCAAGCATTAAACCTTCAAAACTCACAATAGATGATTTAAGTAGTTTAGCTAAAAAGCTTAAAGAATACCCCTTTAAACCGCCTAAGGGAAATGCTCTTTCACCATTAGGGGAGGAGATAATAGCAATAGGGCTCAGAAGCGTTCTTGAACCGGAGTTTGTAACAACCGTTTCTAGGAAACCTTCAGCTTATTCAGGTCACCCATTCATAATAGAAGTAGGCATAGCCTACGGAGGAAAAATACCTGTAAAGGAATATCCTCAGCTCTATCGTTTTGCAAACAAAATACCACTACTCTACGATGAAAAAGCTTGTGTAATGTGGAAAATGGTTAGCGAAATAAACTGGAAAAACTATAACATAGAGTTTCCAGCACCACTAGCCATACTTATCCACATATGTAGCACTAAAATACCGTTTAAAGGTGTTGGTAAGGAAAGTATAGCTGAAGTTCCCGAAATAGAAAAAGAAATAAGAAAGGCTTTAAGAGAAGCAGGAAGAAGGCTAAGAAAACATGTAGAGAGGAAAAGAAGAGAAAGAGAAGCCATGGAAAAAATAATTGCAATAGCAAAATATATTCCAGAAGTTTCAAAAAATCTGGCCGAACTAAGTAAGGCATCAAAAGGTAAAGGGGTCTCTTCTAAAGAACTAGAAAACATACTTTACAGTTTACTTGAAATGAAAGCTAAGAAAATGGGCATAGGAAGTATAAACATTAAACAGCTAATAAAAGGAAAACATAGAAAAACTTTACCACAACCGCAAAGTAAACAAAGTAAAAAACAGTTAGATCTATTACAGTTCATTTAGAGCCCTCAATTTTGTTAAGAAGTTTTAAATACACTAGATTTTAGAAAATATAACAGCTATATGAAGCGTGAGAGTTGGTATAGGACTTGAAGGGGTTAAAAATAGAGGAAGGCTTATTTTGGGATTATTGGCTTACAGATGAAGGAATATTTAAGGTAAAAATTCTTTCTAAAAAGTTGTTTGCAATGATGTACGTACCGCTGTTCGTAGCATTAGTTATTATTGGAATTCTATGGGGCGGTGTAGGCTTTCTAATAATAGCTTTCGTAATAGCTTACGTTATGGCTTCTTGGACTGCAAGTTCTAGAAGACGTAGAATAGTTTCGCTAACGCCTGAAGAGCTTATTAGGGAAGGTATTGTTGAGGAGAAAGTTCCATGGTCTGATGTGGATTCCGTAGAATTTACAGGTAAGAAACTAATTATTAGGTGGAGGAATGAGGAATTAAAGGTAGGTGTAAGAAAGAGAGACTTTGAATACGTTAGGAAATTCTTGGAGCCTAAAATTGGTGAAAAACTAAAGATAACTGAAGAGGTAAAGAAGTAAAGAACATAGAAGCTTTTTATTTAACAATTTTACCTAAATTAACTATTATATCTGCTTAGTTTATCTCTAAACTTATCGATGAACACTACCATGTTAGCGATTTTAATCTTAGCTAATTTTAAATTTTCAGTATTAGCTAAATTAAAACCCCGGCTAAAACATAGCACAATAGACGCTTAGAAACAGATTTATATGAAGGGGAAACAATTATCTTGGTGGCTGAAAATAGGCAAGTTAGGAATTATAGTACTTATCATAGTTTTATTGCTAATAGTGAGCTTAGGTGTTGAACTTTATCAGCTATACTCAGTGTATAATAACATAGAAGTTATTGAGTCTAAGATTGTAGGTTTTAGCGTTAAAGGTTTGCCTATACCAAGTGAAGTAACTATAATTTTTAGAATAATTGTACATAATCCAACAGAGTACAGTATCACAATAGAAAAATTCTACTACGAAATATATGTTGAAGACACGTTCCTAACCAGCGGGCAGAAAGAAAACATAAACATACCACCTGGAATGACAAACATAGACCTAGATATCTACGTAACAGCATATGATGCTATAAAAGTTCTACTAGGCATCTTTTCTGAAGGAGCAGGGGAAATGCGCTGGAAAATAAGAGGAAAAGTAACCATACCTATTAAGCTATTTGGTTTAATTAAAGTGTTTAGTATCGATGTACCCTACGATGCAGAAGGTACATACACGTTAACATTAAGCAAGGCTGAAGAACATTTTCCTAGGACCATGCAACCTAGTATAACAATGGAAGCAGTAGAGTTTTAAATTAAACATGAAATAGTCCATTAGCAAACTTTTACCTTTATTTTCCATGCAGTAGAAGAAGTTAAACACTATTCATTAGCATTATTTTTAAATTGTAATGCTTACAACATTTAACCTGTTTTCCAATATTGATATTTTTAAGCTTCTGTTTTCGGAACCACTATTGGGTATCCATTTGTATCATGTAGCATCTCTATTTTGACATCGTATGCTTTTTCCAGTACTTCACGTTTTAGTAGTTTTACATTACCGCAGAAAACTATTTTCCCTTCATTAAGTACTATTATTTTGTCTGAAAATCTTAGTGCAAGGTTTACATCGTGTGTTGCTATAATTACGCATAATTTTTTCTTAATAGCTGATTCTCTGATAAGTTTAAGCACTTCTACTTGGTGTTTTAAATCTAAGTGGTTTGTGGGTTCGTCGAGTAAGAGTATTTTTGGTTCTTGAGCTAAAGCACGGGCTACTATTGTTTTTCTCCATTCTCCACCGCTTAACTCATTAACTTTTCTAAATGCTAAACGCTTCATTTTAAGTTCTTCTATTACATTCTCGACTATTGCTAAGTCCTTTTTACTAGGTTTCATGCCCATATATGGTTTTCTACCTAAAAGAATCCACTCAAAAACGGTTAAAGGAAACCTTGTTTCTTCAAGCTGGGGAACATAGCCTATGAGTTTAGCTAACTCTACTCTCTTAAATAAGTCTAAATTTCTGTTGTCAATTAAAATCGTACCATGCTTAGGTTTTAGAAGCTTGGCTATGCATTTTAGGAGCGTTGTTTTACCCGCACCATTAGGGCCAATAATACTTACAACTTCACCTGCCTCTACATTGAATGTAACGTTTTCTAAAGCCTTTATGCCGTTATAGTTAAAACTTACACCTAATATTTTCAATGTTACCAATACTTCTCCCTCCTGCTAAGCAATAGGTAGAGGAACAGGGGAACGCCCATGAATGCGGTTACTATTCCAACAGGAAGTATGAGAGGAGAAACTATAGTTCTGGATACGGCATCTGCTGCTAGAAGCAAAATAGAACCTGTAAGTAAGGCTGACGGTATTAGGAAACGGTGATCTGAACCTATAGCCATACGAGCTATGTGCGGTGCAAGCAAACCTACAAAACCTATAGTACCAATGAATGACACTGGTGTCGCTGTTAAAAGGGAAGCTACAGCTAAAGACATTATCCTTAACCTTCTTACGTTCACACCTAAACTAGCAGCAGTTTCATCACCTGCTAAAACCGCGTTATAGTCGCTTGAAAAAATGAAAACCATAGGAACTAATATGAACAATACGGATGCTGTTATTGCTACATCAAACCATTCAGCTTTACCTAGATCCCCGAAAACCCAGAAAACTACAGCCGCAATTTGTTCTGTGGTTCCAAAATACTGTAGTAAAGAGGTTAATGCGGAAAATAGGTAAGTCATAGATATTCCAGCAAGTATCGTAGTACCTGGACTAGCTCCCTTATATAATGATAAAGCCATTATTATTAATGAACATATCATAGACAGAGTGAAAGCATTAAAAACTATGAAGTAAGGATTTTTATAAACCATTACCTGGCCCCACCAACCAGTGATTCCAGCACCTAAAATTATAGCTAAGGCAGCACCAAAAGCAGCTGAAGAAGCAACACCTATAGTGTAGGGTGATGCTAAAGGATTTCTTAAAGTAACCTGCAATATACATCCAGCTACACCAAAACATGCACCAGTCAAAATAGCCATAATTGTTCTTGGCAATCTAAGATTCCATATCACATTTAATGTTAGAATATTTGACTTGAAATATTTAGAGAACAAGGGTGTAATTAGAGCTTTAATAACATCAGATAGGGGAATCTTAACAGAACCTATAGATATAGAGACTATTGTAAGTATTAGAAGCAGTAGGGTTAAAGAGAAAAGGAATAGGGTTCTTTTCTTTACAAGTCCTTCATATTCCTCATGGAGGCTCTTAGATGCCATATGTATTACCAGGTCTTACAACTCTACTTCAAACCCCATTTCCCTTGCATTTCTAGTAACTTCAAAAAGATTGTTTACAATAACAAGGTCCTTATGTAGTTTCTCTACTCTTGAATGGTATAGTGGATGCCTACCCCATGCTCTAAAGCTTTTGGTTATAGGGTAAACATGCATTATAAGATTAGCTCCTGCAAGCAATCCTAAAATACTTTGAGCACCGCTAATATCAACCCTTCTATAAATAAGTCTAGCTATGGCAATAGCTTTTACAGTTTCAAATTCTGAACCGGGAGGCATGTTTTGACATGGAGAATTTCTTATTGGTCTGAAAGGATGTATTTCCATTATCCTTAAGTTTCTAAACTTACTGAAGTAGAATAGGAAATCAACCCACTCATCATATGGATGCTGCTCGTCCCAACCTTCCCCAAGACCTATCATTAATGTATTATCTATATCTAAACCTGCTCTATCAGTTTCCTCAACTATTTTCTTTCTTACTTCAAGACTTAGCCCGGGTCTTAACTTCCTATACTTTTCTTCGCTTATTGTTTCAAAATTACATGCTACCCCTTCAACACCTATTTCCTTAAGCTTATATACGTCTTCAGGGCGGAATGAAGGCCCATTATTAATCCATATTCCAACTTTACCGGATGCTTTACATGCTATAGTTAACTTATGGAAAGTAACTTTACGTCCCTCTTCACCTAAGTATGTTCCTCCTCCAAGCTCTGCTCTTTTCAAACCCTTAGCTTCCAATGTTTTTACAGCTACTTCCAGTTCTTCATCACTTAAAACATCATCTGATGTAAATAGTTTACTATTACTCCATCTAAAACAATATCTACATGGAGGATCTACTGTACAAGGTGTAATGCTTGCTATAAATCCCATAAGCTTAATTTTTCTCCCAACTTCATCGTCTCTTACTTTACCAGCTACTTTAAGAAGTTCCAGCAGCTTATCATAACTTTGTATTTTCTTAAAAAGTGTAAGTGCTTCGCTTTCCGAAATAGGGTCTTTTAAAGCCTTCTTTAAAATTGAAACATAGTCCAACATAGAATGTTTCACCCTTTAATAGACCATGTTTTAGGGTAAAACCATATTCCTTTATAAGGTACTTCAAGCCATTTCTCAAAATATTCTCTATGTATTTCTTCAGGATCCATGTCTTTGAAAAGCTCAGGATATGCTATTTTAGCTAAATAGTAGGCTCCTATAAGCGATCTGAAATTGAGAAGCATAGCGTAATGCATAACAAATACTTTACCATTCTTAACAGCGTTCACACTTTGTAAAACAGGGTCTTCCATGACAATACTTACCATTTTTTCTGCAAGATCACTATTATTCTTCGTATAGCCTAGCCAAACATCAGACCAGTCGCCAACAATTATGATGTCCGGGTTTGCTTTAACAATATATTCTAAATCAAGTTCTCCATGGGTTTCAAGTTTTGCAGAAGCTATGTTTTCCATTTCTAAAATGTCTAACATGTAGTTCCAGTTAGCTAATTTACCCCATGTATGTGTTGGTAGTTTATCCGTAGGGCTGAAGCCCATGCCTATAAATACTTTAGCTTTAGTTTCTAGCTTAGCTTCTGATATACGTGTTTTTAAGAAATCCCACTTACTATACCACCAGTCTAATAGTTTTTGAGCACGTTTCTCTTCGCCAAAAATTCTGCCTAGAAGCTCAATAGTGTAAGGTATTCTCTTGGGTCTAATACTTATAACAATAGACTTTACCCCTATATTATCAAGCTTATCTATAACTTTAGCTATCGGTCCTACATCCATGAGAAGAACAACATCCGGCTGTATTTCAGCTATAAGTTCATAGTTTAGACCTCGAAACTGACTACCTGTGATAGGCTTATCCACCATTTTGGGGAAATATCCTCTTTCACGAATGCTGGGCTCAATACCCACAACTCTATCAGCAACACCAAGAAGCTGAACAAGTTCAGCAACCAGATCATCGCCTACAACAACGGTTTTAGCAGGATAAGATAAAGTAACATTTCTACCTAAAGCATCAGTAACAGTAATTTCTTTAGGCATAGGTGTGGGAGTTACTTGAAAACTTGAGCTATAAAATAGCCCTAATGAAATTACAATTAGAAGCAATATTATAGCGGTAGTGGTAATAACAAAAACCTTCCTCATAAACAAATCCCCTTGGTGCACCTATCTTGTTTAGGAGGTGCACCTTTAAAAACATTACTTATCATGGTGTCAAAAAAACTCCCTACATTACGGTAAAAACTATTTTATTCTCCCTAATTATGCGTAAACATTAATTTATAGAGCAGTTTAAATACTAAGTAGTATTTTCAATGTTCGGTTAGCGTGTTTTCTCAAGGGTGTAAATTATGAGAGCAGTAAGGGAGATTGTTCAAGAAGTGCCCGAATATACTGAATTTATGACTATAAACGAATTAGTAGAGAGTTCAAGAAAACTTGTTTCAGAAAACACTGATATAGCTGAGCTTGTTGAAGCGGGTTCTTCGAGAGCAAATATACCTGTTTATGCTCTCATAATTCATGGAGTTGGAGAGAAAAGAGTTCTAGCATTTGCTTTCCCCCATCCTAATGAACCTATAGGTTCGCTAACACTGGAGTTTTTAAGCTGGAAACTTGTTAAAGATCGAGAACTGCTTAGAAAAACAAATGCTACGTGGATTATAGTTAAGGTAGCAGATGTTTTCGGTGTAAAACTTAACGAAGGATGGTTTAAAGGACCTTTCAACATTAGAAAATATGTACTTAACTACTATAGGCCTCCACCATGGAAGCAGGTTGAATGGTCATTTCCATTCGAATATAAGACACTTAAATGGGATAAGCCAATACCTGAAACAGAAGCAATAATGAAGCTTATTGATGAGTGGAAGCCAACCCATATTTACAGCCTTCACAATGCTGGATTTACCGGAACATACTATTATGTAACTAAGAAACCTAACGCAGAGGTTTTAGAAATACTTAAGACTATACCTAAAGAATTAAAAGTACCAATACATAAAGGAGAACCTGAAGCACCTTACATGGAGAAAATTGACGAAGCAGTCTTTAAAATGCCTAGTCTCTCTGAAGCATATGATTGGCTTGAGAAATACCTTAAAGGTAAGGATCCTGCGGAAATTCTTAAACATGGAGGCAGTAGCTACGATTACGCTAGAAAAGTAAATCCAGATGTTTTCGAGCTTATTTGCGAAGTACCATACATTTACGATAATAGACTAGACATAGACATACCAATAGGTATTCCTAGAAGAGAAATTCTAAGAATATCTCTTAATAGAAACAAGAAAGAATTAAGTGTAATTGAAAGAGTTAAAGATAAGCTGAGCAACTATGTTTCAGCTGATAATCCATTTTACGAATCTTTAGATGCATTTGTAACCTTAGCAAAAGACTATATGGAAGCTGAAGAAAACTGGATAAACACTGACCCAACATTAGATAGAAGTGCAACAGTAGCTGAAGCCTTTGACAGCTACTTGGAAACATATTGGTCACCAATATTTAGATATGGACTAGCATACAGAGCAATACGGTACGAGAAAGCTAAAGGTATCAAAAATAACGTACTAAACAGGCTTGAAAGAGAAGTATTGGCACACGTAGATGAGTGTATTGAAACATTAGATAAGCTATCAAAATACGAAATAATACCTGTAAGAAACCTTGTACAAATACAAGTAGCAGCAATAATAAGCTCTATACTAACCTAGACTGTCTAACATTGTCTTATATAGGAACAAGTAATTAAATTCGGAAACATAGAGAAAAACAGTAAACTAAATATTACCTATCTTCAAGTTACCGTGTAAAAATGTTTTAAGGGAAAACATGTGAAGCCTCATGTAAAACTTTTCATAATAATTGCAGATGAGCTAGCTATAATCATGTTTACCCTATCTATACTTGTACTTACAGAGATCGTAGACATAGTAACAGCATTAAGCTTCGGAACAGTAATCACTGCCATAATAGTGGCAGTAACTATTGTAGCTATGAAGCCTCAGCTTACGAAGCCTAAAATAGGACCTGAAGCCCTTATAGGGAAGGAAGGAGAGGTAAAAGAGGTTAAAAGTAAAAGCGAAGTCATAGTTTTAGTGAATGGAGAATACTGGCTAGCAGAAACCCAGAATAGTGTTGTTGAAGGAGATAAAGTAGTAATCACAGACGTAGAAGGTCTAAAACTTAAGATTAAAAAGATAAATAGAAAAAAGCAGTAATTCGACAGAGTCTACTTTTTCTTATAGCATAGATATTACTGCTTAAACTAATTATGCTTAGCACGTAGTTTTAGTGTCCATATAAAGGTTCTTAGTAATTCATTATAGCATTTAGAACTTACTTTTTTACACATTTTTATTTCATAATTTATTATTTAACTTGTAAACATAACTTAAATGTTTTAGAACCTCTATAGATAGAGAGATGTTTTAGGTGGGAAAAATGGAGGTCAAGGTTAAACTATTATTGATGGCATTAGTTATAGCTATTATCCTCTGTGTTTTTGAAGGATACCAATACTTCTCCATTATAGGAAAATATGGTGTGTTAGAAAAAGAGTATCTAAGAGTTAAACAAGAATTAGAAAATCTAAATAGAACGCATCAAATGCTGCTTGCAAACCATACACGGTTACGTATGGATTTCTTAGAGCTAACACAGAGCCATGAAGAGTTAAAGAGGGAACATCAACAGTTACTAATAAACTACACAAACTTACTGAGCAAGTATCGAACATTAACTAGTAAGTATCAAGCATTAGTAGAAGATTATCAAAAACTCTCAGAAGCTTTCAATGAACCATTATCTTACGAAGAATCTCCTACTATTAATGAGTTAATTTATTGGCTTACCTTTGAAGACCAAACAGATAAAATAGCATACAGCTATCCAGACTTCATATGCGGAGACTTCGCTTTTATGCTTGCTTTACATGCAAAACTAAAACATTGGGATATGGGTGTAGTTGCTATATTTGGTTATGATGAAAAACGTGAACCATTTGCACACGTATTTAATGCAATACTATGTAAGGAAGGCTTAGTCTACGTTGAACCTCAAACTGATGATGTATGGTGGTATGAAAATCATAAGGAAATAACTGAAGGAAAATGGTATGAGTACCCAGGTAAAGGACGCATTTATGTTGAAAGGTACATAATAATCCTAAGATACGATTAAAACGCGTTTTCTAAAATTTCTTCGACTTTCTAACTTAAAAAGTAATTCAGAATGAATGTTTTAAATCACATATGAAAGGATAGGTAAAAACTAGTTAAAAAGAGATATGGGGTTAATTTAGGTTATCTATATCAGGGTCCATCCTCCATCAATAACTATTAATGCTCCTGTAATGTAGTTTGCTTTGTTTGATGCAAGGAACGTTACTATGTCAGCTACTTCTTCAGGTTTTCCTGATCTTCCCATCGGTATTTGCTTTTCAAACTGCTTTATCATCTCTTCTCCTAAAGCTTCAGTTCCAGGCGTTCTTATCAGCCCTGGTGCTATAGCGTTAACTGTTATTCCATATGGGGCTAATTCCAGTGCTAAAGCACGTGTAAATCCAAGAATGCCTGCTTTTGATGCACAATAGTGTGTTAGTTGAGGAAATCCTACTATCGTACCGGCTATAGAAGCAATGTTTATTATTCGTCCATATTTCTGCCTTATCATGTAAGGTATTACTGCCTTAGTACAGTTAAAAACTCCCTTTAAATTTACATTTATTACTTTATCCCAGTCTTCCTCAGTCATATCTATGAAGGGTTTGAATGGGAATATTCCGGCATTGTTTACAAGAATATCGATTCTACCGAATTCCCCATAAGTTTTCTCCGCTACTCTTTTTGCATTCTTAAACACGGTTACATCGAGTTTTAAAGCTAACCCTTCACCACCTAAAGACAATATTTCCTTTAACGTTTCAACTTCTTTACCTGTAATATCTGTTACAACAACCTTAGCACTCTCCTTAGCTAACGCTATTGCAATAGCCCTACCTATTCCCTGGCCTGCACCAGTAACTATAGCAACTCTACCTTTCAACATCATAAATTACTCCATTTGATTAAGCTCTAAAGAAAGAAGATAAAAATTTCTATTATAGCCACTAAGCCTTAAGATTACAAACAGTTATTAGATAAGGACAAAAACAGAAGTCCATTATGCCTAGTATTTGAATAATACCATGTTTTACGAAGAGCGACAGCTGCATAATACCTTCATAACAGTTTCGCTAAAACATTAACATTATTTATGAACTATAATAAACACTTAATCAGCGTTGCTTTAGCGTCAAGTAAGCTTATAATCATGTTATGAGAATAGTACATAGAGGATTAAGTTTGAGCGAAGTCAAACTTGAAAGAAGAATTGTAATTGCTATAGTCTTTATGGTTATATTAATATCGGCTATTGTTGCTGCATATTTTTACCAAGTTAAAGTATTGGCTGTAAAGAAAAATGTAATCGGCATTATAAGTATTGAAGGACCCATAGTATATTCGTATACTGCTAAAACCTACACTAGTATAATACATGAAGCACTAACTAATGAGAGCATAAAAGCTGTTGTATTGGAAGTGAACTCTCCAGGAGGCTATGCTGACCTAGTAGAAAGAATTTATCTTGACCTTTTAGAGTTAAGTGAAGCTAAACCATTAGTAGCATCCGCAACTATGGCGCTTTCAGGAGGATATTATATTGCTATTGCAGCAGACTACATATATGCTCATCCAACATCGATGATTGGTAATATAGGAGTAATAGGGATAGGGCCTCCAACACTGATTCCTTCAGAGAGAATTTTGGAAACAGGACCCTACAAGGTAATAGGGTTTTCAAAACTCCTCTTCCCTCATAATTTAAGCAGTGCATTAGATAACTTTGCTTCATCAGTGATACAGAGAAGAGGAGAACGTCTAAAACTATCTTCAGCCGAGCTTAAAAGAGGACTAATATATTTAGGCAGTGAAGCAGTAAAGGTAGGTTTAGTAGATGAAGTGGGTTCCCTTCAAAAAGCAATAGAGAAAGCTGCTGAAGAAGCAGGCCTAGTAGAATATGAAGTAGTCTACTTAAAACCCAAGAAACCTACATATACCCCATGGAGCTATGGTTGGCAAGGGAGATGGAAAAACTTAACCATAGAGTTCCTAGCTAAACTATATCCTCCACCATCCATGTACTACATTTATATTCCACCTGAAATGTACATGCAGGAACCTACTAAGCAATATACGGTAAGTAATACAGCTGTTACGTTTGGAAGTTCGGGGAAAGGTGTTGTTTTAGTAGATAAAACCCATGGTAACATGGTTTCATCTTGGGAACTTAACATCTTAATAGCGGAGTTAGCTAAAAGAAATATTATAACACTATTCACTTATACATGGCAAGAGTTAGACTTAGCATTAAATAATGCATCATGTCTTATAATAGCATCTCCGATAATACCTTATTCTAGAGATGAAGTTGATAGGATTGAGAAATTTGTAAACAATGGTGGAATATTACTGCTCTTCTATGATCCAGCATCAGAACATGTAAGAATACCGGAGCTTTTCGACCCAATAAACACCGTCTCCACAAGATTTGGGCTAACATTTGCTAAAGGCTACCTTTACAATGAAGAAGAACACTATGGAATATATCGGAACATCTATGTAAGAGAATTTGTAAACACAACTTTAACCCAAAACATAACTTCATTACTATTCTTCACAACAACACACATCTACTCTTCAAATAAAGGAGTAGCATTAACCTCAGATACCACATATTCCTCAGCATCAGAAAAACAGGACAAATATGCAGTAATAGCTATGGTAGAAAATAAAGGAACAGTTATCGCTTTCGCTGACATAACATTCCTTATGGAACCCTACTGCTACCTAGAAGACAACTACCAGTTAATAGCAAATCTAGTTTCAGTAATAGAGAAATAAGGAAAATAATTTGCTAATCCAACATTAGTAGTCATGGCTCTTTGAGAACTACTTTAGTAGTTTACGCTCTCAACATACTAAGGAAAATCGCAACGCTTAAGTATAATTGGCAAGAAACCATAAGATGTCATCTTAAATATTGAAAGTGAATGCAAATGTGTGGTCAAATATATTTCACACTTCTAAGGAGAAATAACACTAAGAAACAATTAAAGCTGAAACCGCTTCACTTTCCATAAAGAAATAATTGGTAGAAAAAGAATGTTAAAGAATTTACACATATTTCACGCTAATTTCAAACCAAAAATAAACTATCTATAATGTCTAACTACTATAAGTTCCCTCTTAATTAAATCTGAAAGCATGTTTTACTTTATGGGCTTACATAGCCTTATTTCATCACGTATAGGTATATTGTTAAACCCTAAAATTGCCTTTCCATGTTTCTTAGCTATTGCGCCTGGAACTACTTCGTATATTTGAAATCCAAGTACCTGGTAAAACGCTAGTGCTAGTAAATTGTCGTTAGTTGTTGAAACAAGATGCCTTTTCTTAGATGCTTTCTTGGCTCTATTTTCAACAGCATAAATAAGTGCTCTACCTATACCTAAACCTTGGTATTTAGGTAAGATACCCAAAGCTACAATTAACGTATCCTCTGAATTTAAATCATAGTATGATATGAAGCCAATAACATTGTCTCCTTCAACAGCAACGTATGCTGGCAGGTCTTTAACAACAAACTCTATATCGAATGCTACCTGAACATCTTCTCCCCAAAACGCTCTAACAAGTTCTCCTATAACCTTACAGTCCTTAGACCTAGCTTCCCTAATGGAAAAGCTAATCTTTTCCTTTTTCAGCACGCAATTACTACAAACAACACCAAATCTACCATGTTCTAAACACACTGTTTTACCGCAAACATAATAACGCATTTTAAACTACAAGAACACTTTCTTTTCAAACACATTTAAAACGATATATCCTTTACTAGCAAAATATCATGGATTAAAGACTTACTGAAGCAATTGGCTGGCATTTTCTATGCTGACGGAGTATTCGTAGAATAAAATTTATTGAAAGACAATCTTATTTCTTCCTCTATTTTAGGGAGAATTTCCTTCCAAAGTCTTAAAAACTTCTCTGAAAACTCCTTAGCTGCATTAAAATGTTCTTCAACAATATTAGCATCCTTTAATAAGTCAAATCCCACATTCCCCATAAACCTTTGCTCATAGTGTACTATACTAAGAGACATTTATACTATGCTAATTCACGTAAATAATATGAAGGATAGTACCTATTCTTTGGCTAGTTCTTCAATGATTTTTCTCACTATACTATCTATTACTTTCTTGTAAGGTTTCCTTCCAACAACGTTCACACAGTGTATTACTTTGTATTTTCCTTCTCTTTCAGTTACTCTCTTTAGTTTCTTAGAGTAATTTAGCGGAAGCATACTTGTTGTAATGCATACTGCTTTTTTCCCTGAATACTTATATTTTTTAATAAATTCTCTTATAGGAGGCACAATGGTTCCACACCATATGGGTGAAGCTAAGATAATTAACTTATAGTCTTTAAGTTTGGGTTCATGAGGAATTACAGTTATTTCCGTGGTTTTCTTAATTAATGTTTCATAGATTAGCCTAGGATTTAAATGTAAAGGCCTACTATAGTCGCGTAAAGGTTTTAGTTCGAAAACATCAACCATAATCCCTTCTTTCTTTAACCCATCAACAATATCTAATGTAACCTTTCTTGTTATTCCCGTTTTAGAGTAGAAAATAGCAGCAATCTTCATAATATATTCACCAACTTCCTTAAGCTTCTCTTATAGTAGTTAATTTTAATAATATCTTATGTTTAAACAACTGTTACATTTAAACATGGTATTAAAGAAGAAAAAGCTGTAACACTGTTCTTACAGCTTCAGTGCAATAGCAGGGATTTTATGAAGCACTTTACTCGCTAAGTATTTCTATAGCTTTTCTAACAGCAAACTTTACACGTTCTGTACATGCATAGTCATGGACTTTCTGAAGATAAATTTTCATACCTTCAGCTGTCTTTAAGTTTAAACCTGTAAGTTTCCGACATGTTGTTGCGCCCCATCTTTTCCTAAAAACCTCTATGAATCTGTCAACTTTTCTCCATGTAATTTGAGGGTTTTCTTCATTACTTCTTCTACCATATTTTAAACCTATAGCCATAATAGCTCCGGAAATAGATCCACATATGAGCCCATTTAGAGAGAAACCTGCACCTATACCTGTAGCTATTCTTGGAATTAAGTCTGATTTTACGCCAAGGTATTCTGCAAGTGTTAAAAGAACACTTTCACAACAGTTGTAGGGACGTCCTTGAGGAAAATTACAAGGGCGTTTTTGAAAATATTTAGCAGCTTTCGCTTCAAATTCCTCTACATTAAGCTTA
>Ga0164311_10000022_pt1 | contig 52568 bp, 62 predicted proteins | sample GuaBasSedimGuay2_FD_121796 | JGI IMG/M metagenome (GOLD analysis project Ga0164311, IMG submission 121796) | Subseafloor sediment microbial communities from Guaymas Basin, Gulf of California, Mexico - Guay2, Core 4569-9, 9-12 cm | ecosystem: Environmental > Aquatic > Marine > Hydrothermal vents... | reverse complement strand
TGATGAGGTGCGAAGCGTGTGCTGGCAAAGGTGGATGGCGAGAGAATTGTGATATGGACTATGTAGACGAATGGGTAGAGTGTCCATATTGTAATGGAACGGGTAAGGCTACGCCTAGTATGTGGTTTTGGACTCATGTACCCGTTTGGTTTGTAGAATGGTATGACGGTTGGAGGTATAAATGACACTTGGTGAAGAAATACTCAAGCAAGAGAGGCTTGACAATCTTGAAAGAGAGGAGAAAGAACTAACAACACGCAGTCTTTATGATGCGTACGGTGAGCCTGTATCCGACAGTGTTTGGGAAAGGAGGCTAGATGAACGACTTGAATCAGATGCTTGATTACGAGGATGAATGTTACATATACAGATAGTGAATAAATCAAGCCTTGCTCCAGTATCCGATTATGAATATCGAGTTATGATAAATAATTGTGAGATAGCTGGTGGTAAAGTAGATGGACATAGTAGAAAAGATGGCTGGATATCCCTTGTAGAGATGATATTGGAACAGGAGAAAGAGAAGGAGGAAAGATAAAGTACTTGACTTAATTTTATATTTGTGGTAATATACATATATAGAAAAGGAGAAATAGATGGAAAAGAGGATTCTAAAAGAGCTTAAAAAGATTGAAAAGAAGCATGATGTAAAGATTCTATACGCTTGTGAATCTGGCAGTAGGGCTTGGGGCTTTCCATCAGTAGATAGCGACTATGATGTTCGCTTTCTATATCTACATAGACCAGAATGGTATCTTTCAATTAATGAAAAGAGAGATGTGATTGAATTGCCTATCAATGATGACCTTGATATTAATGGTTGGGATATGCGAAAAGCATTACGTCTTTTCAGGAAGTCAAATCCTTCTCTACTAGAGTGGGTAAACTCTCCTATTGTGTATAGAGATGGTATGGGTGTTGGTAGTGCAATGGGAACTATGTCAAAAGAGTACTTCTCTCAAACAGTATGTTCTTACCACTATCTTCATATGGCTAAGGGTAACTTCAAAGACTACCTAAAGTTTGATACTGTGTGGGTGAAAAAGTATCTGTACGTATTACGTCCACTACTTGCTGTTGTGTGGATGCAACAAGACAGAGGGATTGTACCAGTTGATTTCAATTATCTGGTAGATAATATTGACATTCCTGATAACCTGAGAAAAGAAATAAAAAAGTTAATTGCTGAAAAGAGAGCAGGAAAAGAACTTGGTAGAGGTATGAGAAATTATGTCATCAGTAACTATGTTGAAAGAGAACTAGATGAACAGCTAAAATTAAATCATAAATACCCAAAACTCCCTGTACCTGTAGGAAAACTTGATAAATTCTTCATCAGCCTATTGAGTGCATTTTGGGGATTTGATAACTTATAGAGGAGAGTGTTGTGGTTAATTTTATACAGGTAGGAAAAGGTACGTACTTTTACTGTATTGATTGTGCTGAAAAGCAAGAACTTAAAGGTGAGATAGTGGATTATCGTTCTGATACTGATAATAACTTTATCAGAAAGGTTCAGTGTTTCTTATGTGGAAAACATACACAGATATTTATACAAGGAAAAGAGATAAATAAAACATATAAGTATCAGAATGTATCAACAAGACCTTCTTGCCCTATGTGTGGAATGGGTACGCTTACTGGTTACCTTACTAATACTATGCAGTCCCATATAAAGTATTCTACTATTTGTGAAAACAGGGAATGTCAGGCTACGGTATTTTTAGATGAGAACTGGAAAGTTAGTCATGCACATACTAGAGATGGTGGTATGTTCATATATACAGGAGGATAAAATGATAAAAGATTCAATTGGAAACAGAATGAAAGAGAATTATGAAAATGCATACAGAATAAAGCTAACAAGAAGAACTCCTGTTATCTTACGTCTTGATGGTAAGGCATTTCACACTCTAACTAGAGGATGTGAAAAGCCATTTGATAATAAGCTACAGACTGCTATGGTTCGTACAGGAATGTTCCTAATGGAAGAAATTCAGGGAGCTAAATGTGCGTACATTCAGTCTGATGAAATATCTATCCTGTTAACTGACTTTGATAGACTTAATACTTCTGCATGGTTTGATAATAACTTGCAAAAGATTGTCTCTATTTCTGCAAGCTTTGCATCTGTGAAATTTACTGAATTCTACGGTAAGATGGGTATTTTTGACAGTAGGGCTTTCAATGTACCTAAAGAAGAAGTTTGTAACTACTTTGTGTGGAGACAGCAAGATTGGTTCAGGAACTCATTACAGATGCTTTCTCAATCTCACTTTTCTCACAAAAAGCTACATGGTAAGAATACACCTGACATGCACGAAATGCTGCATGAGAAGGGTGTAAACTGGGCAGAACTTGAACCAAGATGGAAGAATGGTGTGTTCTTATCTAAAGAGGAACGAGCATTTACAGTGTTTGAAGATGTTGTACTAACTTCTGACAGAAGCGTTGTTGAGAAGCACTTAGTTCCAAAGGAGGAGTAAATGAAAAGAGCTAGTTGTGATACTATAGATAACCATTATAGAGATATACAACCTGGACCTATGCATCATCCTGCTCAGAGAAGTGCCTATAGAAGTGGGTGGCAAACTTGTGAAAATCAAATAGACTAGATTGCTATAGCAGAAGAGCTTTACGATGAGTATCTTGGAGATAAGGATGTTTGGGAATATACTTATAATAGAGGAACAATTCGTACTGACTATACAGCTAAAATTAATTTTAAGGATTGACTAGAAAAAATGAGAAAGAAATGAGAAAAATTATACTAATTGTGATACTTGCGTTATTGATAGTTGGATGTGCACCAGACCCTGACTATACAGATTTTAATTCCACTACTGTATCAGAGTCTGTTATAGAAAAGTTTGAAGACTATATAGTGTGGGATTTGGGTTGGGGTGGAGATGTTTATCGCATTCATGATGAAGAATTTAATAAGGTTTGTTATATCATGGATAACGATACTTCAGATAACTTAGTTTGTTTTGATTTAGGAGATGAATAATATGAATTGGAAAGCATTGGGACTATCTGTTTTAACAATGGGAGGAATTTTTGCTTTTGTTGGTGCAATGATTTGGGTGAGTGTAACGTTTGGTGCAGTTTATGCCCTACTTCCCATTCCTATTGTTGGTGGGCTAATACTATTTTATGTTCTTTTTGATGAATAAAGGAGGAAGAGAATGAGGGAAGTATTTAGAATGATATTTATAGTAATGGCTGGGTCAGTGGCAGGAAGTTTAATTGCCAGAGGTGACTACGTTATAGGAATAGTACTTATAATTGCAATCTGTGGGATGATTGCTACACAAAGGAGATAAATAATGGGTGTCGTACAACATGCAATAGAGGAATTTAAAATATTAGGTTGGGATGATGATACTGATGAAATGCAAATGCACGCCTGTGCGAATGTACTAGAATTGCTTGAGGTATTTGCAAATCAGGGACATAGTGGGTCTTCTGCAAATTATATTATAAACCTATTCAATAAACTATCTAGATTTAAAACAATTGCCCCTCTTACTGGAGAAGATGATGAATGGGTAGAAGTAAGTGATAATCTGTGGCAAAATAAACGTCAGAGTGCTGTATTTAAAGATGGTGAGAAGGCGTGGTGGATAGATGGGAAAATCTTTGAGGATAGAAATGGTAACTGGTTTACTACTAATAAAAGTAGGGTAGAGATTACCTTCCCTTGGACTGAGCCAAAAAAATCAGAATATATAAGGTGGTGGCAATTTTGGAGAAAGTGGTAATATCTGACATGATATATAACAGAATTTTATGTTAAATAAATAGAAGATATCCCAATAAATGTATATAGGCATATCTTCTATACAGTGTAGTATATAAACCTCTTAGAGATACCCTTTACACGCTGTAGAGGGTATTTTTACAATGTTGCACACTAATTATTCACTACTAAATATCTATCTTTTGTCATAATCCAAACAAGTTTTTTACAAATCCTTCTAACAACACATCAAATCCAGTTCCATATAACAAAATATGTGAAAGAAAAAATAAAAAGGTGTATGTACTTATTATAATCCCAAAAAGCCATCCTAGAGTCTTTAGTGGTTTCTTGGCAATTGCTGTTTTCAATGTAGGGTTTAGTTCACATTCTTCTAGATGTTCTTTCACTTTTTCCTCTAGGTTGCATACGTTTTTTTCATTATCATCGAACCTCTTGCTTACCCTTTCCATCATAGCTACTGACTGTTCGTGTGCTTTATCAAGCTTATCGTTAATATCCTCATTATCCTGTATTTGTGAAATACGAGTATCTAATGCTGCCCTTGCCTGAGCTAATTCAAAATGAACATGTCCGTTTTTTCCTTTTAATAAAGATTCTTCTTTTTGCTCAATAAATAAAACTAAGTCTTGTAATGTTGGGTTGGAGTTTATAATTTCCTCTCTTGTTCTACACATTGTCTATACTTCCTTAGCCAATGCTTGATTATTATAATTTAAAGCAATCCACTGATTTACACCAATCATTCCCCAAACGTCCCCATTAGCCTTATTATCATATTTTAGTATTTCTACCAACTGTCCACTGGAAATTACACCAACTTTATTATCAGCCACATATGGCTGTTTTCTTACATTTAGTCCATGTAAAGTTCTCCACATATCTTTTTCTGGTTTAATTGGTGGTTCTGGTTCTGGTTCTGGTTCTGGTTCAATGTCAGGATTTGAAGCATTACGAATAAGAGTATCAATATCTGCTGTAAGCCCTTCCCCCACTTCTTCTAACCTATTAACCATAACCTTAAACTCACTAAAGATGAGTCTATATGCCTCTACATCTTTCCTTACTTGCTCCAATTGAGCAGTTTCTACTAATACTTTAGTCATAGGTATTTCAGGGGTTCCTCCCCCGCCTCCAGCTAATAATTCTATCATGTCTTCTAATGTACCATTATACATATTTATATCACCAGCATCTTCTCTACCAGTTCCCCAATCGGTTCCCTTAATAGTAGATGAAAATTGCCATATACTCCAAGTTTCTCTTCCCTGTGGTAATTTAGGAACTTTATTATGAATGCTGTCAATTGTCCAATCACCATCAGATAAATATCTAGCTAACCATAATGGGTAGCCTTTACCTCTTGATTGCCAGTATGTTTCATATAGTGTAACGTTTGTATAAAGAAAAACCTGTTTTCCTGTTATCTCTTTTATTTGCTCTATCCACTGTACGCCTTTATCTGCGAATGATTCGGAAAGAGTGTTGTAAGAACCCTCCCAATCCATAACAAAGCCGTCCCACTCAAAAGGTGCTTTGCCTACAGAGTCAAGAAATTCCTCAACCTGAATGTTCAATGAGGTAACCGAATTTAGATAGATATACGCCATCTTAACAGGAACTTGTGCAATACCAGGAAAATAACTTACAAGTTTTGGGTCTTCATAAAATATTCCATTATAAGAGTGTCCTGCTCTTGCTATTACAAAATCCAAAGGGTATATGGATTTTTCTGGACTAAATGTTCTATCATACTTGCTGATATCTCGTCCTATTGCTTTTTTCATTTTTATTCCCTTCCTTATTTTTTTCTACGCTCTTTACTAGAGAGTTCTAATAAACTATTTATTACTCCTATGTTAGCACGTGATTTATTTCCTTTTTTGCTAATTAGTTGTCTTTTGCAAATAGCAATTGCTCCACTCTTGTCTATGTTTTTTCCACGTTCCATAACACTTTCTACACAAGATTCCATCCATTCTTCGTTTTCTTTTGTTCTTAAGTTCTGTGGCAGTCCGTATGGCATTTTAAGTCTCCTAGATTTTATTTACTAATCCCATTGGTTGTACACTTTCATTTCTACAGTCTCTCCATATCCACGCCAATCTGGAATTGCGAGATATACTTGAAGATACCAAAGACCACTTTCATCCAGGTCTCCAGAAATAGTAACGTACCTTACTTTTGTTGTCTCCACAACGCTTCCATCCCAATACCCCTCAACACCAGAAGGTTTCTGGTATAGAATTTTTAATTCCGTTTGTGCTTGAATATCTTCCGTTGTGTCTAAGATAATAGCCGTACCAATATCGTTTTTATATACTTTATCTGTCATTGTTCTATACCTCTTCTAAGTCAACCTTAGACTGGAATTCTGGTTCCTTAATAATTTTACTTGTACTTTCAAGCTCGTCCATTAATGCAGTAACAAATTCTCTATTTAGTGTTATGTTGCTCGTAAAGTTTTTATTTATATTTATCTTTGAATTGGCTATAAACTGGAAAATTTCAGCAGTTCCTAAAAGAGTAGTGAATGAAATACTCTTTGTTATTTCCGCATTTTTTTCTATAGAAAATAAAATTGGACTTACGTCTTCTTTTATTTTAGTTACACTTGTAGTTAGTAACTTACTAAATGTAATCTTAGAAATTTCCCGTACCTTCTCCCAAAATATTCGAGCAACTTCTCTTACTTTTTCAACAAAGTCTGTAATTCCAACTGTGTCCAGTATTAGAACAAGAACCTTTTTTAATCCAACTAATAAGTCTGTAATGTTCATTGTATCCTGTACCGTCCTAATTAGTATTCCTACTCTGATTATATTATCAGAAAGTCCTTCATTATCAGAAATTGTTTTAATATATGTTCCTATTCTTATAAAAGCATCTGAAATAGAAACGCTTTCTTGCACAGTAATTATAAGACTTCTAAAATTAGAAATTACATCTGTAATTCCAATACTGTCAGAGATTGATATTAGTATAGCAGATATTATAGTAATAACGTCTGTTATTCCGAGAGCCTCTGCAATATTTCTAAAATATCCTGCTGAACGACTAATTTCGTCTGTTGCACCTATAGCGTCTATTACATCTCTAAGATATGTTCCAATTCTGCTAAAGACATCAGTAATTCCTAAACTCTCATTTAAGGTTTTTACATAAGTTCCTACTTTAGTAAAGCTATCAACAATACCAAGATTGTCTACTAAGAGTACTATTCTTCCAACTAGTATAGCTACTGTGTCTGTTATTCCTAGAGCATCTATAATATTTCTGAAATACCCTGTTGACTTAGATACACTGTCTGTTTCTCCTAATGCATCTTCTACATTTCTGTAATAAGCCATAAGTCTAGAAACTACATCTGTAATTCCTAAAGTTTCAACAATATTTCTAAAGTATGTTACTATTTTAGAAACTGTATCTGTGATTCCTAAGTTGTCAACTAAACTAATAAATCTAGCAATAAGTGTTGATAGTACATCCGTAATTCCTAATGCATCAGAAATATTTAACATATAGTCTATTGCAGTAGAGAACTCATCGGTTGCACCTAAAGCCTCTGTGATTTCTCTAAAGTATGTTCCTATCTTAGAAAGAACATCTGTGATGCCTAAACTGTCAGTAATAAGAACAACAATCTCTCCAGCCTTGTACGCTGTTATTAGGTCGACAATTCCCAAAGATTCTGAGAATGTTCTAACAAACGTTCCTATTATAGAGAAGGTATCTGTGATTCCTAAATTATCTGAAATAGAAACTATAGTAGTTCTAAGAATAGAAATTGTATCTGTAATTCCAAGACTGTTTGCAACTGCTCTTACTAAAGCTCTGATGTTTTCTATTGTATCAGTAATTCCAACACTTTCTGTCAGAAGAATAAATCTATCTACTAAAGTTGCTAAAGTATCTGTAATTCCTAAAGAATCTACAACACCCCTGAAATAAGTTCCTACCCTAGAAAGAGTATCTGTAATTCCAAGATTATCAGAGAAGGTTCTGATAAATATTCCTACTTTAGATAGGCTATCTGTAAGTCCTACATTATCAGCAATAGCTCTATAAAGAACTTGTACTCCACCAGATATTACTGTAATAATGGTATGAGTTGCACTAGTTAGAGGAACTCCATTTTCGTCAAGTAGATATTCCCCAATCTCATCTTCTAAAAGTTCTCTATCTACTGTATGTAAAGTATTTAAAATAGATAGTATAAATTTACCAATTCTAGAAAGAGAATCTGTAATTCCTAAAACATCATTAACCGTTCTAACTAATCCACGAATTACATTTATAGTGTGTATGCTATTAGTAAGAGGTACTCCTTCTGAATCTAATAAAGGATTTTCATTAGAATCCTCTAATATTTCTCTATCTACCAAGTACATTTGGTCTGATATAGTCTTTGCAAAAGCACTAAGTTTAGCTAGGCTGTCTGTAATCCCTAATGTGTCTGAAAGAGAAAGTATAATATCTCTAGATGTTGAGAGAGCATCGGTAATTCCTAAACTATCAGGTATACTTCTTGTAAACGTAGCTACTTTTGAAATACTGTCTGTAATTTCAACATTGTCAGAAATAGTCCTGATATACTCAAAAACTGCCTGTGCAATCGCCGTAAAGAGAGTATGATTTTCATCCGTAAGGGGTACTCCACTTTCGTCAAACAGGTACTCATCATCCTCATCTTGCAGGGGAGTATGGTCTACTGAATGTTCTGTATTTTCAATCAGCACACTATACCCAGTATCTCCTGAGTAAATTATCTCTTCATTATTTGCATAAAGTAACTCCGCATTATTAGCAGTTACTTGTACACCTATAGGTGTTACTGTCACTGACATAAAATAACTGCCTTATTTCTTTTATATTATTCTAATATAAAGAGCATGAAATCTACACCAAGAAGTGACAGCATCTTGAGTGGTACCACAATAACCATCAATAGAGATATAATCATTTTTCTCAACTTTCCAAGTAAACCCCCCACTCAAACTATTCCATGAAGAGGTTACAGGAGCAGTTCTTGTTCTCCCCTGAGACACATTATTTAACATCTCTAGTGATTGCAGTTCTGCACCACTTGACATACCAAGACTATAATTAACTGTTACAATACAGTCATAAGGAGCTGTCCATTTCCAATTAGAGCCTGTAGTAATTGTACTATCTGGGTCATAATTAACGTTATCAAAATCAACTTCTGTATAGGTATTTGTAAAAGAGTGTCCATCTGAAACTGTAGCCATACATGTTCCTATTTGCCCTAAAAGCCCAACAGGATTACTACCACTAGTTGCAATATACACACCACTTACAGTAGTATACAGGGCAGTATTTCCAGATTCTATCCCAGTTGGAGCAGTTACTTTATCATCTAGAATAATTGCATCTATTTGTGCTTCATTACTATCAATTCTTACCATATTTTCCTTACATTATCATTGTTACTGTTGCTACAAATGAACTAACACCAAGTGAACCTATAGGATAACTAATAATTACAATACCAGAACCACCGTTACCTCCGTGACGATTATCACCGCCTCCACCACCTCCACCACCAGTATTCGCAGTTCCTGGTGAACCGTTAGCTGTAGTTTCACCACCGTTCCCACCACCATCTACTCCAGTACCTGGGCTACCTGCTGATAATACTTTACCTCCGCCTCCACCACCAGCATAGTTCTCTGATGAGCCTGAAATAGAAGACGTATATCCAGCACCCCCATTACCACCGTTTGCACCCCCATTACCGCCGTTTGCAGGAGAAGCACCACCACCTCCAGCCCCAGCCCAAGGTGAGACTGTTCCACCAGTACCACCATCACCGCCTTGAGAACCTGTTCCACCAGTGTGTGGTTGTCCACTACCTTCTGTGCAACCTCCACCACCGCATCCACCATCTGCTCCAAGTTCTGTATCTCTTGAGCCACCACCACCTCCACCTAAAGCAGTAAACCCATCAAAAGTACTGTTATCTCCGTTATGACCTTTAGTTGCATAGTTAGAACCATATGCACCACCTGCTCCAATAACAACTTCATAGGTTTTGGCTGTAACTGGATGTTCAGTATCTTCTAATACTCCACCTCCACCTCCACCACCGCCGCCCTGATATCCTCCACCACCTCCACCAGCAACTAGAAGATAATCAACTGTTCCTTCGCCCGCACAAATAAAATCCCCATCAGTTAGAAAATAGTGAATAGTGTTGTCGTTTCTATAATAAACAGAATCACCACCAGTTGAGGCATTACCTACTGATGCTCCGTAAGTTTGTCCATTTCCACTGTTGTAAAGCCACTCAATTTCATTAGCTGAAAGAACTTTATCCCAAATTGAGAGTTCATCCGCTATTCCATTAAGCCAGTAATCTATACTAAGATATCCAACTTGAAATCTAGCCGCTGAAGTAGTAGTTGCAACACCAGAACTGGCTGCTGTAGTTACTGGAGTTCCATTGTTTACAATAAGACCAAACTCATTTTCAACTGGGTCATGATAAGCAACAATGTGATACCAAGTATCAATTGATGGGGCAGATGTCCAATTACAATATTTAGTACCCTCACTTTCTGTTAATGCTTGAAAATAAATATAGTTGTTTGAATTACATGCTATTTTCCAAACAGGTCCACTCTCATTTACTCCAACAATATCTTGAATTCCTGATAAACTATCTAATCTTACCCACACAGAGACAGAAAATGCCTCATCCTCAACTGGAAATCCGCTTGAGGGATATGCAACATCATACATAGCCAGTTCTTCATTTGCACGTGTAAATTGTATTGCGTTTCCGTGCTTTTTTGTACTAGCAATGGTTGGTGTATTTGTTGTGTCTAAGTTTTTATTTGCATGAATTCCTTCAACACTAGATGTAAAAGTAACATCATCAAATGGGTAGTATTCTACAAGATTTGAAGTTCCTGGATTAGTTGCTGCCATTTACTATCTCTCCGCCACTATAGTAACACCAGCACCTTTTGCACCAGTTCCAGCTGTATCACAGTCAAACCTAAGTAAGTCTCCTGTAAACAGCTTATCATTTGATGTATTAATTGTAGGAGGTGTTCCAGCAGTGTAAGAAGTAAATTCATTTGCATCAATTGTACAGTTTCCAGAAAGAATGTCTAAAGACTGTGTAACATTATGTACTTGAAAAGATGAACCTGTTGAGCCAGAGACTGCTACCCAAAAGTCTACATCAACTATTCTATATCCATTAAGTTGTGAAGGTGTACACCAGTAAAATTCAGCAAAATCATCTCCGGTGGATAAATCGGTTGTGTTTGATAAAAGAGCAATATTTATAATCCTATCATGTACTAAAGGACCAACTGGAGAATTTCCGCTAACCATAGTAAAGATACCACTAGCCATTACATACAATGAATGATATCCAGGTTTAGGATTACTTGGTTGACTTGGTTGGTCATCTAAAATTATTGCATCAATTTCTACATTTTTATTACTAAGTTTTACCATATTAATTCCTATATTACTATAATCACTGGATGAAATGAGGAGTCATCGGTGTAGGGTTCAAAAACAGCAGCTCCCATCCACCAAGGGTCAGGATTGGTGCAATCTCTGGAAACTCCAAAATTTTGTGTTGTTGCTGTAAATCCTAAACTATACCCCATATACACAACATCATCAGGAGAACCAACACCGCCATAAGCCACTTGAACTTTACCAGTATTAGGCTCATTGTCATTTCCATAACAGGTATTATTAAATCCCATAAACATACAGGCTGTTATCCACAATGCATAGTCATTATTAGCTGTTAAGGATACTGTATTAGTAAGAGCAGTACTACTCTGATAATTACCACCAGAATCACTAACAGACTGAGCTACATTTTCAAATACTGCAATACCAACTCTCTGATTCATTACACCATCTGGACTACTAACAATAGATAAAGTTTGGGAACCGTTTGCTGGTAAATCATCCTCTAACAGATACCACATAATAAGACCACCATCGTATGCCCCAGAATTATATAATTCTGTCATTGATACACCACCATATGATGCAGACATTATATAATCAGGGTCTGAATCATACCAGCCCGCACAAACCACCACAAGCCTATTATCTCCAGCTAATAAAGTATGACTATTATTATAAGGAGTTCCCTCTGCCCTACGTTGAAATTCTGAGGATGAAAGAAGTGCTATTGCCATATTATGGTTTCTCCACTACTAAAATTACTCCACAACCCTTAGTTCCAGTTCCTGCAGCATCACAGTCAAACCTAATCAAATCCCCAGTAGCTATACTATCATTAGATGTGTTGATTGTTGGACTAGTTGTTGCTGTGTATGAAGTAAACTCACTAGCATCTATTGTACAGTTTACAGAAAGAATGTCTACACTATCTGTTACATTATAAATAGCAAAGCTAGGTAGTCCAGAGCTTGATACTGTTGTTACCCAAAAATCTACATCTGTAATGTCATATCCATTTAAACTTTCTGGCACACACCAATAAAATCCGGCAAAATCATCTCCAGTAGTTAAGTCAGTACTATTGTCTAATAGAGGAATTTCAACAGTACGCTTTACATTAAATGTACCACCAACAGTTACTATTCCATCTCCTAAAACTGATAAAAGGTCATTAGAATCTAAATCTCTAACACCAAATTCTTCGAGTGGTCCAATATTAATATAGGCAGATATAGGATTAATTCCATCTCCGAAATCCATAACAGACCCACTTGCAGGAGTAAAATCAATATTTCCTGTTTCAGAAGTAAAAGTTAAATTTCCAGAGGCTACTACTGTGAGTCCCCCAGATGCTTTTATTTGAGAATACGATGCAGCTCCTACTCCTAATTTTAAGTATTGTGCTGATTGGTCAGAAAATCCGTATAGTTGAATACCTGATTCGTCAGAAGCCTGGTCAATGTCTAGGTTAGTAACATTGGCTATATTATACATACCTTGTCCGTCAAGATGTCCACCAAGTTCTGGAGAAGTATCTAAAACAATAGCAGAAATTCCTGATAATTCCCAACCATCATCAGAATCATTTCTAACTCTGATTACCCATTCACCAGCACCCCCTGATTTATCGACCCAAAGGATGCCTGAACCTACCACACCTGGGTCGGTTGCACGAACATAGCCTGGAAGATGGTTATCATCTCCACGCAAATTTTTGTGATAGGTTGTCATTTATTATTCCCTGTATATAAAATCTCCCCAGTTCTTGGGTGTGAAATAGCATATATAAAAGCCATAAAATTAGCTTCCCAAAAATGTAATCTCCCACGTGATTTCAAGTGTATCTGATGTAGTAACATTCACTGATGGTGAGATTTCTGCATAGGCAAGTGTATCTGTGCCATTTCCTAGTAATGCCTCATCAATACCAGTATCATTTAAATCGCCTGCTTCAAAAGTTGAACGATAAACAATAACGTTATCATCAGTTGCACCAAAAGCACCCTTTTGTTTTGGGTAGGTTGCATCCATTTGTTCATTAGAACCTGTTTGGGTTACTAACGCATCTGTTGTTTTTGTTTCTGAAGTAAATCCAGTTCCAACACCAATAACACCATTTGAATTATCAACTGCTGTCTGTGTTCCAGTTGTAACTAACATATCAATAAAAAGAGCATCACCCTCGTTAGTAACAATGTTATGGTTGACACTAATCATTTCACTTCCAGGAAGATTAAAAAGTCGTTGAAACAGATTAGGTTCATGTCTCTTAACATTACCCTCTGCATCAAGAACTTTTGCAGTTACTAGTCCCCTCATTCCCATTTTATTTCTAAACATTTCATATTCTCCTAATCGTCTTTATCTACTTTACTAATCAGAGATTTTACCATAGTAACATAAGATATGGCTCTAAATACTTCTCTTCTTATTGCTTCAATTATCTCCCCAATAAAACCACCTATTCTTCCAAGTGAGGCTATTGTAGAGGCTGTTACTTGTCCTGTTTTGCCATATGAGGCTATTAAATCGGCTCTCATATTTCCACCATTTGATATGATGTAATCTCACCACTTCCATTATAGGTTGCTGAAACATCCCAAGACTTTACTGGAGTTACAAGTGTATTATCTGTGTATAGTGTAATTCTTGCAGCGGTCATTAAGTTATTTGCATCATGGGTAATGCTTGACCACTTCACATTTTCTCCAGTCAAACCGAGTAATTCCGTTACATTGGTTTGCATTGTACTAATTAGCCCAGGAATTGTTGTGTCTGTATCTTCCAAAATGTCTGCTAATAATTTTCCTAAAGTTCCTATTGAGATGTGTTCTCCTGAGGCTTCATCCCACACCGCATCTGCTATTTCTTCAGAAGTTGGGATTGACCCACTTATTGTCACATCTGAGACTTTAGAATCTAGGAATTCTCCAAACGACCCAGTTAAATTGTGTCCAGCTTGAAGCTCATCCCATACTGCATCTGCAATATCCTCAGAAGATTCTGCTGGTGCACCAGTAGCAACTGTAAGTCCGTCAACTGGACTTTCTAATACCGTTACATCTCCTGCTGTACCTGTAGCTTTAATTGGCTCATCAGAAAGACCACCAACTATTTTTCCACCATAAATACGTGTGTATCCACTTCCTCCCCAAAACTGTATTTGCCAAGGAGAGTTCAGAATGATAATAATCTGAGAGAATACTCCTGGGTTTGATGGGTCTTCCACCTTACCCTCAGGCTTAATAATATCATCATATCCCATACCAACTGCTGTAGCCATATTATCTTCGATAAAATCATGAAGAGTTTGTGCATCTACATTAGTTGTAGGAGATGTAATCTCAATTATTTTTGTTTCCCAATTAATGTTTAGACCCATCTGGTCTTTCCTCAGGATGTTCTTGATAGTAAAGTTCTGCCTGAGCAAGTAACCAATTTTGGTCTTTTACTTGCTCAGTTAGAGTATCTACAATCTTTTGGTGGTGTTTAATTTTTTCTTCTGCCATTGTACACTTATCACTAAAATGACGAATGTTTATAGCTATATCGTTCATTGAATTTCTCAAAGACGCATCATCAAATTTTTCACCACCAATCAAAGACTTGTAGTGTTTCTTTTTTCTAATCTCATGAGACCTTGCTTGTCTGAAACTATCTAATTCTAGCTTAGTCCTTTCAAGCAAGATTTTATGATTTTCTAAATCTCGTTCTATAACCTGCAAAATTCCGTCAATAACTACGAGTGGTTCACTCATGTTCCTTAGCTCCCATAAACTGTATTTTCAATTCTCGTTGCTGAAGAAGTACCTCCACCAGTACCAATTGTAACAGCGGCGGTAAATCCTTTAATTTTTGTTGCTGCATCTGAAGTATTTCTTACTCTAACTACTGAATAAATATCTGAGATGTATTGCATTTCTGATGAAGTACTACCATTTGATTCTTGGAATTCAAATACGATAGGTACATATACTTTATCGGAAGAGGTAGGAACAATAGGCACACAGTTAATTTCTCCTGTATCTGCTACATCTTGTCCTGTTAGTGGAGGATAGATTGAAATCTCATCATCACTTACAACCTCTGTAACATAACTTATTTCTGTTAAATCGTTGTTATAAACAAGGTCTCCAACCTTTGTATTTGCAAAAGCTCCAGTATCAATGATAGTATCTGTATCTGTTAAAGCTTCGGCTGTCCATACTGAATTAGCTAGAGTAAATTCTCCAGTTGATGCATCATATGCGCTGTATCTAATTACGTATTCTTTGTAAGAATCAGTTACATCTACCAATACCAATGACCCACCAGCAGTTTTACCTGGAACATCGGCTGGAATTGTACTATCTGTATCTAATGTTGCATCTCCAATTGATTCTCCACCTGTGCAAGTAAATTCGTCTATTTCAATTGCTAAACCACTACCAAGCAGTCTGTAGCATGTTGCCCAGTCATATTGTTTTAGGTTTAGAATACTCATTGTGATTACAGTAGGTCTAGCTCTTCCTGTGCCTGTAGCATCAATTAATGAGAAGTTGTTTGCTTCTGTGGTCTTGTAATCAGTTAGTAATACGCCTCTTGAACCAAAATATGTAGTGCCTGCCAGAGTACCGAATGAACTTGCTGCAACAGGAACAATAACCTCTACTGTTAATCCTGAAGCATCAAACTCATTTACTCCGTCTGTTTCATAAATTCTTTCTCCATCTTGGAAAGTTCCACGACTGTCTCTAAGCAGAGCAACATTTGAAGTTCCTCCTGGATTTGAAACTATTGTTCCTGTGGCTCCAGATGTAGCACCTGTAACTACTGAGCCTTCAGGTACTGTCCCAGTAATTGAGGCATAGTTTATAGCATAGTCAATACCAATCCATTCTTGTCCATCAAGACCATCTTGGTCAGTTGTTGAACCACGCATGTGTAAATACTTTGCCCACTCGTGCATTTCTGCAAGTGTGGCTTGATTCATATCAATAGTAATGGCATATTCTTCGTCAACAGTGTCATCATCAACGTCTTCTTGATTGTTGGCGAAAGTTACTGTAGGAGCAACACTATTATCAAACCATCCTGCTAATGCTGGTCCTTGGTCAGAAACTGCACCAGAGCCAGTTGCAGCACCGGTGTCATCTTCGTTTGAAATTGCTTCTGAACCATTAAAATCTGTTAGTGGGTCTCCAATTAAGAAATAGTGAAGAGTTGCAGTTGCACCAGGATTATCTATTTGAGTGATAATCGCTCTTGCACCTGAAGTATCTCCAGAAATTTCATCTCCAACAGTCCAGTTTCCAGTACCACCAGAGATAGTAATTGATTTGTACCCAGTTGTGTTAGTAATATCATCACCTGAAGACAGTCCAGCGGAAACGTTTCCACCTGAAGTTGTGTTCATACGGATGATAGCGTATGTATATTTAGAACCATACTGGTTCGCTTTTACTGTTAGGTAACCAGCATCAATAGTTGGGAACGCATCTGTAGTGTAGTCCTTAATAGGAACTGACCTATCCATGTGTCCATCTACCCACCAGTCATTATCACTATCATCTGAGATAGTTACTCGTTCACCGTCTTGATAAATATAGATGTGGGTATCTGTAACAAGAGCACCCTGAGTATAAACATTGCCCCACACCATTTCTCCTGTGTGAGCTGCTGCTGTTTGGGTTGCTGTATTGGCAGAAGTTCCCATTGTTAGAGTTCCAGAACTTGAATTAAAGTCATCTCCAAGAGTATTAGTGTCTGGTCTAATAAATAAGTAATCTGTTCCACCACCAGTATCTACAAAATCCAGCAATGTTCCTGAATCTCCATCACCGTGAGAAATTGTGTCTCCTATATCTCCAGAATCTATATCAACATTAGTAATAGGTACAACAACAATACCGATATTTCCACTTCCATCGGCTGGCATACTTCTTGCCCATCCAGATGTTTTTAAGGCACATCCTGTAAAGTTTGCGTAATCACCTACAATATGTTCCATTGATTTTAGGTCAATAAACCAAGGTTCCAAATCCCCTGAATCAATAATACCAATAGTGTATTCACCTGGCGTTTCAGCTGAGAAGATAAGACCGTCATCCATTTGTGTTGGTAAAGTCATTAAGTCTTCTGCTGCATCGTACACATCAATCATTTTTTCTGTGTCGTCTTTTGCTGTAGTTCCTGTCCAACGGATTTGTTTTCGTCTATCATCGTCTAAATAGTAGACTGTAAAATTTCCGCTAAGAATTGTATCGGACATCTATTTACTCCTTTTTCTTTTCTACAAGTTCAGAAGGAATCTTTCCCCCTGTTTTCTTTTTAACTACCTTTTTAGTGGTAGCCTTCTTTTTTCCTGTTCCTTTCATTAACCTCTCCAACTCTTTTTGACGCTTTTCTAAAGCATCCATCCTTCGTGTTAATTCATTAAAATTCACCTTATTCTCCTATTTTTTATATTGGTAGAGGTTGTTCTATTAGGGTAACTGTTAAGTTAAATCCGTTAGAAGTAATTTCTCCTGTACCTGATTGCGCTTTATATCTTGGGTCATCCAATGTATCTGATTTACGAACTCTCCACTTAATATCTACAGGGAGAGAACCACCATATGATTCAGTTGCTAAACCTGTTCCAGCGGCACTGTCTTCGTTCATCAGTTCAGTAAACGGACTGTCTAATAAGAAAACTCCTACCTGTGCATTTTCAATTGCATTCTTTTCTACATCTAGTACTGTGATATTAATATCAACGGGGTCAATAGATAAAGTTACAGTAATTCCAGCAGCATCATCTATACTAAAATTACTTGTTGAGGCAACTGAACCATTTACTGTACATCCTATCAAGGATAATGTTAAACTTCCGCTTGTTGCTAAAAATCTTATTGTTGAGTCGTTTGAATCGTCTGTTGAACCAAAATCTGTAAACTCAATATTTCTTAATGTAAGGTTACTTGTAACTGCTGTTCCGAAATCAATAGCATGGTGAGCGTTAGTGCCTTTGGAAAAGGTCATACTATCAAGATAAGTATCAGTATAGGCTACATTTTGATAAATTGCTCCTGTGTCAGCAGCTACCGATGATTCTAAAATATTAGAGCCGAGCATGTTTGCTCCACCAGTAGTAATTTGTTTACATGTGTTGAATGTGCAACTTTCAATATCACTGTTTGACAAAAAACCAAATGTGTCCATATTATTGAAAATACACCCAGTCATTGCTACTGTTGCATTATCTATAACTTCTAACTGTCCTGGTGATGTAGTACCTAATGGTGCAAATGAAATATTAGTCCAAGATATATCTGAACTTGCATTATTGATTTCAATTTTATTGAAATCTAGGTAAGTTTTAGCAGCATCATCAATAACAATTGTTTTATTAGAGTCACTAAAGGTTGTTGAAGTTCCAGATTGACCAAGGGACATCAATCCTTTCCATAGGAAAGTACCACCTCCAGTATCAGATAGTAATCCCCACCTGTGATATCCGTTTGTATTATCATTATAGTCATTTTCCTGTGCCATACCTGTAAAGTTAGCACCAGTTCCAGTACAGTAAATTTCTCCTCTTCCATATCGAATACAGTCACAAGCATGGGGGTTACCTTTAGTAACCTTAACAAGTGTGTTTAGCATAGAGGAAATATATCTATAGCTTCCTCCATTACCACCACCATCAGTAGTTTCGTGTGTAGTATTTTCTGGGTCAATTGCAATATTCTGCCAAGCTCCAGCAGGATATGGCGCTCGGTCTGAACCACCAGTATAAAATATATCCCCTGCTGTTAAAGATGAAAATACTCCAACCCTCATTCCACCATTTGCATAAGATGCAAGATTAGCCCCAATAGCATAATATTGCCATACAAGGAATACTTCACCAGTAGTCCAAGTAATAGCTGAACCATTATCATATGCGATAGAAAAAACTGCGCCTGATTTTTGACCCGTTGTTTGTGAGATACAGTCAGAACCCTGGATAAAATTTTCCCCATCCAACACATTAGAACCACCAGAAGCATAATTAGTTAATTCAGCCCAACCAGTTACGGATTCAGCGGTATTTAAATCAGTTAAATCAGTTGCATAAGTTGCCATATTTTTCCAAATACTTACTAAATTCTGCTTGAATTTCTAGTTCGTTGTGTATATCTGCTAGAAACAATCTATTATATACTGTATCAAGTGAGGACAATATAACAGAATAGCCTTGATTATTGAAATTGGTTATTTGTTGTAATGCATACTCACTAGGTTTTCTATTTGGCGCCACAGTTCCAAAAAACAGCCTTTCACTAACCTTTTCAAAAATAATTCCACACCTGTCTGGTCTTAGATTTATACCTGCACTAGACTGTAAATAAGCACAGTTAAACTTTGTACATTCTTCTGGTTTTGTATCCCATATCATGCAACCTTTATCGCAATAAACACATTCTGTATTTATCGGTTTATTTATTTCCTTAATTGGAAATAGGGTACAACACAGGGTACATTCTCCGCACTTGTTTTCCATAAAAGTCCTTTCCGGTATAATTATCTATAGATAATTATACCACATTTCACTCTTTTTTGATAAATACTGCTTAACTACGAGGTAAAATATCCATTTACTCTATTTCCTTGTAATAACTCTATAGGATTATCCTGTTCTGTAGTTGTTACCCTAAAAAAAGAAAATCTAGTTGCATACCCAGAAGATTCTGCTTTTATAAATAGTCCTATTTCATCTGGGGTAAAATAACTTCCAGTATCTACTGAGTATATTTCTGACCAGCTTATACCATCACTAGAATAGTCTAATACCAAATAATCACTAACAATTAAATTATGATATCTTACTCTTAAATATCCTCCAGTAATTACTGGAAAATCATTATATTGATAAAGTATATTTGAGTTGTGTGAATTATAATCATCCCAGTGCTCAATCATCATAGCAACACCAGAAGTATTGAGATTAAATCCGAAGGTTAGTAGGTCACATGTTGTTGGATTACTATTAGCATCCTCATATACAATAATTCCTGCTTTTAATGAAGTAGAAAGTAAACTTCCAAGTGGATGTACTCTTGTGTAAATACTCCAGTAACTTTCTGATGGATTTGGTTGCCAAATTCCCATAATATCTGAAGCTGATGTAGGAGAAAATAGTAATCCTGCTTGGTCTTCTGTAACTGTAAGCTCTGAATCGTTGTCAAATTCTGTCCACAGTGTAGTATTAAAACTGGAGTTCTCAAACTCATCATCGTAAGAACTTCCAGAATCCGGTGGAGCATTTGGGTTCCACCAAGTATAGTCTGGGGTTCCCCCGCTACTTCCGCTTACGAGCACAAACTCCATACCATCTTCTCCAGAATTTACAACTGCTGACTTTCCAGCCTGTCCAGAATATGAACTTGGGTCTACATCTGTAAGTCCCAAAAATGTAGCAGAGCCTGTTCCACCTATGTTGCTTGACTTTACTTTCTTTTTTACCCAAGAAGCTTCACTATCTTCAATAATAAATAAGTCTGCCCCAGAAAGAGTTGTTTTTTCAGCAAGCCCAGATATTTCATTAGCTTCATCATCGTGAATTGCTGTTACATCTGTATGTGTAAGGTCACTAACCTGTGCTTCTTTAATTTTAGTTTCTGCCATTTATGCCTCGTAATAATTTATTCTGTTTCCTTCAACAATATTATAGCCAGTATTAGTAGAGTATCTAAACCAATGAACAAAAAACTGACAGTTTGTATTATTTCCTCTAACAAACAAACCAAAACCTTCTGGTTCCCATAGCTTTGTTTGTCCAGAACCAGTTGGATACCAATCATCTTTTTCATACCAACCTATTCCATCATTTGACCAATCAAAATACCAATTATCACTGGCTGCTCTAATTCTTAGGTACATTGTAGTAATCCACTTATCACTGGACATACTTCCAATATTTCCTAAGTATGAATTATAAGCATTGAACTTTTCTACTTGAACTCCTGTACCAGCACCACCAGAAGTAAAACTATAAATACAGATGTCTGAAGTACTAAGATTATTTACGTCTTCTAATAACATAAGTCCACATTTATTATCATCATGTTGTTTGTAAATAACTGAAACTTTACACATAATACTCCAACCCTGATAAGCTGGAACATTCTGATAAATTCCTTGAATATAATTACTGGTACTGTGTGCTGTCCAATTAAGACCATATGCATTTTCTACATAGGTTAGACCTGTAGGTTCATCAAAATCTGTCCATAACCCACTATCAAAAGATTCATCATCAAATTCATCATCATATGCCGAAGGAGATGCTGGAGCAGCATCTGCTGACCAGAAAGAACCAGCAGGTGTACCACTACCAGAACCAGTTCCACCAAGTATAGTTACTTGTCCTCCACCATCGTCTGTTACTTCCATTCCTTCTATATTTAGAGTGGTAACATTATTTATAGTAGTTGAACCTGATTTTATAGTGATAGTGGGATTGATTACTCCACCAGTAGGATTTCCATAGTAGTACTCTGCGAGTAGTTCATCACCAGATGAAGGACTCCAACTAGTATGAACTCCACTTGTTAAAACTGTAAAATTACTATATTGTTGAGTAAGACCATTGTAGTGTAGTATTAAAGTTCCACTTGCAGGAGTATACTGTAAATTATAATTATCACTCCCAGCAGGAATTTGTGGTGATAGGTCTTCCTGTATGTAATAAAATCCAGTTGCTGCACCACCACTAATATTTACAAACTCAAGAGCATTCTGTGCTTGATTTACTACTGCGGAATATCCTGCCTTGCCTGTAAAAGCAGAAGGTGTGTCTGTTAGTCCCAAAAAGGTTGAGGCTCCAGCACCACTTACAGTATCAAAGATTAATCCATCTTCTCCTGGGTTTACAACAACAACTTTTCCAGCCTCTCCAGAATAGGAACTTGGGTCTACATCCGTTAAATCTAAGAAGGTTACAGCCCCTACTGGAAGATTTGACACCTGAACTTTCTTTTTTACATAGGATGCTGCACTATCTTCAATAATAAGTATGTCTGCGTCTACTGGCGTACTTTTTTCAGCTATTGCAGAAATTTCATTTGCTTCATTGTCATGGATAGCATCTGTATCTGAAGCAATCCCACCACTAATAGTGATTGTTACTTTTCCAGCACCTTCATCTAAAACACTTACACCGCTTCCTTCAAAGTTAATAATAATAACTTCGTCTGCTATTTCTATATCATCCTTTTCTATAGAAAATCCATTATAGAATACACCACTAGCTTCTACTGTTTCTATTCTTTTTCTAATATGGTTTAGGTTATCCCATAAAGAAGGACCACTTGACACTGTTTTGTGTGTAGCAGATTCTAGTTTATCATAAGTTATTCTAGTCTGTGGAAGGTATCCTAAAAATCCACCTGGAGGTCCACCTACTCCTCCTCCGCTAGAAGCTACCCCACCTAGATTCATAGGTTGAGCGTATATTCTTCTTTTTAAGTTATCTAGATATTGAAAAAACTGTCTTTCGTATGTCATGAAATTCTATCATCCACTCTGATTATTCTTATGTTATTACTTGGCAATCCTGTAGACTGTTCTGAAAATATGTTGCTTCCTGTATTTTTTTGGAAAAATTGTGAAGGAGCACCACTTGTACTAACAAAAAAGTATGGGTCTGCTCCATTTGAAATTTCAATTCTATGAAGTGACTGGCTGCCACTTAATACTACTGCCCCAGAAAAAACTATTTCTCCTTCTCTGTCCAAATCAGTGTTGAATGCACGAATTTCAGAATCGTTTGAAGTGACTGCAAAGTGCATATTTTCAAAAGACCCGTCTGCTTCTTCTTTAAAGTACACTCTTCCCTGTTTCATAGGAATTCTGTAAGAACTTCCAAGTTGATTCCAGTCAGTGACATCTACCGCATTATTTATGTTATTTAATCCGAAAACATGTGCCGAAGTTTCACCCACTGTATGTACTATTGCTGGAGCCGACCTAGAAATTTCAATCTTAGGGGTTCCTGGGATTTCATCTAGGATAGTTGCAAATGTTCCAGATGCTGTTACTGGTAAATCGAAGTACTTATCTCTAACAATTGCTCCACCAACCCCAGAAATTAAAATAGACCCAGAAAGGGAAGCATACAGTCTCTGAGAGTCTGTGAGAATACTAGAACCAGCTAACCAGATGTACAAGGTATCTGTTACGCCTTCTTTTAAAACCGTTACACTAGTTCCTCTATGTCTCTGTAGTTCTCCTTCACTTCTATCAAAAACAATGAATGCTCCATCGTAATCATCAGACCTAGGACTTATTCTATCGTTGTTTTGTATAGAAGAAGTTATAGACCCATATCCTCCTCCCTCTAGAGAAGTTACTGTAGTTGTTCCTCCAGTAATGTCTGTTTCTACTAAGTATGTTCCACCTTTCCATGCTGACAATTTAGCAATATAGTGGGTATCCCAAACCACTCCTGAACCCTTGTTTGTGCTTGAATGTAGTGAAAATGACCCATCAAAAGTGTAAATATCTAAATGTTGGTTTGTGCCGTCATTTCTCCAAATGAGAATAAAAAGTTTACTATAGGTTCCGTTTGGACAAAATTGCCTAATTTGAAAACCGGTAGTAGGATAGGATGGAGCTAACTGCACATCGTCTTCAGAAGTTGCTCCTGTTAAAGAAACTAGACTTCCAGTTATCTGCTCGTCATCACTTCCTACTAAAGCTATCTTACTTCCACTTAGCTCATATGGAGTAACTCTTCCCCCAGTAAGTGCTGTCATATCATTAAACGAAGTGCTTATTGCTTGAAAGGGTGTTCCTGAAGTTCCTGCACTACATACTGAAACGTATGTCCCTGTAGCTCCATCTGTATATACTACAAAAACAGTTCCACTTGAAAGAGAGTGTGTTTGTATAGGAGGCTGTGGAGTAGTTCCTATAGTTTTAAGAAGGGTTGCTGTATCTGCTGTAAAATTTATAGAAAATATTTTTATTCCTACAGTATCTTCATAAACTACGTGGATAGCTCTATTGCTGTCTATGATGGAAGTAGTAGCATAAAAACAGTCGTGTGTAACTGGAAGGTCTACCTCTAATGTAGTAAAAGTGTCAGAGTCATATCTGGTAACACCACTAAACCTATATGCAGGGTTACTTCCAGAACTTCCATAGTATGAGTATACTCCATCAAACACCACACTTTGACTTACTAAAGTTACTCCTTCATCCATTGTAATAGTAGTATTATAATTATCTACAGAGGGTTTTGCCACTGGCAATCTATCATAAGGAGAACCACCTGATTCAATCCAAACATTTTTACAGGTAGTAAGACCATCAACATAAATCTCTTCTACATTAACTAGCCCTTCTCCTTCTGTTCCAATAAGAGTAATTTCTCCAGTATTATCCAAATCTCCAATAGGAAACTCTGTTTCTCCATCAATAACTATTTGTGCTGTTCTAACAATTCCAGAATATACATTAAAATGAACCATCCAAGAATATTCAGTCTCTTCATGTGTGTACCCTACAATAATAGTTCCTGTATTATCTATTGTGCAGACTTTTGCCTTTACGTCTTCTTCCTCATAAACAATTTCGTCAATATCTGTTAGTTGCCCATGAGAAAGTTTCGTCCAGTATCCTAAAGCAGTGGTAGACTTATACGCATATCCGTCACCAGTTACACATACAAAAATACCGTCTTTTATGTATAGGTCTTTTATATTAAGATTAGATAGTCCTGAGTTATATGAACTCCATGAATCAATCTCGAATGGTTTTCTGTAAACCCCTCCTCCCACTGTTCCAATATATACATATCCATCCCAAGCAAAATATGCAAAAAGTCTAGGACATTGCCTATCAAGTGTATAAGTTGAAACATATCCACCTGTATTGTTTGCAGTTACTTCAAGGTCTGTTATTAACCCGTTTCCATTGTAAATTCTAGAAGTTACATGTACCAAATCTCCAACTGTTCTGTTTCTATATCCAGTAATTGTAAGAGTTTTTTCTTTTGATACTTCAATAACTTCATTCAGTGTCTTGTTTGCTGTAGTATAAGCACTACTATAGTTTCTAATGGCGTTAGAAGAAATTACAACCGTTCTATCATCATTGCTGTCTATTTGCCATCCCGCATTGGCTTCCGCAGAGCCAGTAATCCAAGTATCTGTTGCTAGGTCTCTTCCACCCCAAACTACAACTCTATTTCTTGCTGTCTTATCATTCTTAATATACTTTATCTCTGTTATATCTGTTTCATAAAAAGTTTCAGATACAGATTTTGTATCTACATCTAACTCTCCTATTTGTAAAACATCATTCTCATCAAATATCATATACCATCCACTCTGTTGTAGAAGTGGCATAATCATTTCCCACGTAAAGGCATTTCCAAAAGTAACGTCTTTATTTACTGTAGACCCACTTCCAGCGGCTGTAAAGTTATAGCTTACTCCTGCTCTATCTAACCACAGACTAATCCAGTATTTTGCATTAGAAACCCATCCTGGATGCCATGTTCTATTTTCAAAATTTCTTTGTAATCTAAAAGAATTATCTTGGGCAGATATATTTATAGTTCCGTCATGTTTTGTTACAATATCTTCGATGTAGAATTTTCCAACTTTATTTCCATCTTCCCATAAAGTTAAAGCATCCCAAGACCCGAAACCTCTAGAGGTATCTAATAGGTCTAAAGAAATAGCCTTAATTCCCTCACAGATGCTTGACGTTCTTTTATATAGTATAACATCTTCTGTTATATCTGTTGAAATCCAATTTAACTGAAACCTTGCCATTTATTTTTTTAGTGAAAGGACTGTAATAAAACCGCCTGTAGCAGTTAATGTGTGGTCTACAGATTCCACATACCAGTCTCCACTAGCTCCTATTGTTGAATAGTTGAATGTTACTATCTGTCTTGCTTCGTAGCTGGAATCTCCTAAAATTGCAACTCTACAAGTCTCTCCTAGCTTATTAAGAAGGGCTAAATTCCTACTCGCTGCTAGGTTTGCTTGCTGTTGTGACCTTATCCACTCAGCAGAAGCTACTACCGTTTGGTAAAATCCACTTGGTAAGTGTGGACTTGTTGCTTTTGATTCCGAAAAAATTCCACTTGTTCCATAAACTACCACTCTATTTCTTAAGTCCCTAGTAGTAATTACTCTACTAGCTTCAATAATTTTTGTGTTGTCAACTGTCTTTGTTGGAGTATCTCCAGACATAAGACCATTCCATCTTTCAACAAACCAAGCTTTTCCAGTTTGGTCTGCATAAAGGTACCATCCAAGGGTATTTGCAATTCCTTGACAATATTCATAAACCGAGGCTAAATTTACTTCTACATTTAAAAAGGTAAAGCTAGGTGATTCATACCCATAGCTTGTAATTCCAGCTAGTGCAAGTAGTTGTTGTACTAAATCTTCTGCATCAATGCTACCTCTAGAAAATGGGTTATCTGGATTTTTAGAGGCTATAAAATAATCTGATGCTCTGACCATAATTCCATATGCAGAAATCCTTACCTTTGTTGGAGGAGTACTTTTAGTTACCTCTTTTACATATCCAGAAAAGATAGTATTATAGTCCCCAACATAGCCCAAATCACAAGTAACTGCATCTCCATTACTTAGGGAAGAAGTTTCTGCTTCTACTATTAACATTGGTGCAGTATCTTGATGAGCTTCTTGAAATTTAATACTTATTACTCCAGAAGTATTTGTAACACTGTTATATACTCTAAACATTCTTAAAAAGCTCACTATTTACTATGTATACTTTGTCATCTATTTCTAGGTCTGTTCTTATTGTTTGGGCTATAACCATTTGTCTTTCAAACTTGGCATTATGCATGTAGAAATTTCCTACTATGCCATCTGGTCCACTAAGTGTAACTAGTGAACCGCTATAGACATACTGATTTAGTTTGGTCTTATCAGCATCCCCCACTATATAATATTCAATATTATAAATAGGAACCTTATTTCCAAGCAGTTGAATTACAGAGTATCCCTCAATTGGTTGAAGAACAGCTGTAATTCTTTCTTCTGTATTTCCTACTTTTTGTAGGAATATTCTAACGTCTTCTAATTTCCATGTCATGCTAACACCACCGATTGTGTAATATCGCCTGATGCTGTTTCTTGTGCCAACAGGTCGTCTGCTAAGTATGATTTTACTGAGGTTGCCACTATTCTTCCATCTAGAGTAAGTTGTGTATTGCTTTCAATTTCAAGAGAAATCGTTGGACTTACTGCTTCTTGGAATAGTTGCCTGAATTGTTCAATTATTCCTCCCTCTTCTCCAGCCCCGTAAGGACTAAATATTTCTAACCCTTGTAGCCACTCTATAATTTTATTAAAATTTTCTCCTGCTTCTGGAGCATCTTTCATCATATCGTCATGAAATTGTCCAGACGTAAAGTATGTAGAAAGCGTTCCTTCCTGTATTGCCTCTACCATTCCAACTAGTGCATCACCAATTCCAGCCTGTGGTATTTGTGCGTCTCCTGGAACAACCATGGAGGCAACCTTTCCACCACCAGAAAATGTTGTTTCTTCTTCTTTTGGTTTAAATAAGTCCTGGAGGAATTTTAGAGCTTTATCTATAAACCCACCCTCTTCTCCCAAAGAGTAGGGTTCTACTGCTTTTGGTAGTTGAGAAGCGTCTATAACAACATCAAATGCCTCTTCTTCTGTCATTTGTGCATCTTTAATCGCAGCACCTATGCTACTAATAGCTTGTCCTGCTATACCTCCTTTTACATCTTCCCACCACGTTGCTACTTCCTTTGTTAAAAATTCAATAATCTCCTCTGGGGATAATATACCCCCATCTCCTAAACCTAAAGTACCACCTACCCCTACTCCTACTCCTATTGGTTGACCTTCATTTATTAGTCCATTTTCTCCAATATCGTTGATAATAAGATTTTCTAACCAACTTTTTATTGGAGCATCCGTTTCTCCCTTACCTTCCCCACTAATACTGGAAAGAATGTTATCAAAAATTTCTGGAAGGGAATTAAAGTCTGGAAGATTTTGGAAAGGTTTATATGGCTCTTCATACTGTGATTGTGAAGATGAAAATAGCGTAGGAGCTTCTTTATAAGATTTAAAATCAAGAGGATTAAATTCAGGTATTGCTGGTCCAATTTTTTCAAAATAATCTTCTAAGGTTTTTCCAGAAGTTCCCTCATTAAATTCCTTTTGTGATTCTTCTGTATATATTAAAGCACCTTCAACAAGGCGAACATCCTGGACATCTGGATAGAACTCTAGTCCTTCTCCAAAGTTTCCTTGGAAATCCCCAAGAGCATCAATTGCTGATTGGATACTTCCTCCTCCACCAGCTCCTCCTTGCGTAAGGGCATTTCCTGTAAATGGAACATAGAATTTCATATTAGCAGGTAAGTTATACACACCCTCTAATTGTTTTTCAGAAGTATCTAAAATATCTTTCAAGATAAGGTTGGTTAATTCTTGGTTCATTGAAACAACGCCCCAACCATCAGACGCTTTTACAAGAACATCTTCAATAACTCCACCGTATTCTGGAACTTTTGCCTTAATTGCTGCATCATCTAGAATACTTTGGTTTGCTGCTGCTTGTATTTCTGCAAATGTAGAATCTCCAAAATCAGAAAGACCAAGATTAGAGAATTTTTCTTTAATTACATTTTCGTCTAATCCCTCTTCAACAGCTTGTTTAAAAGCTTCTGTTGTTACGCCATTTATAGTTTGAAATCCCTCAGTTCCGAACCAGGCTACCCAAGTGTCCATACTGGCAACCCAATCTGCGTACGAAATTCCCTCGTTAAATCCAGCAGCCACGGAAGCTACAAACTTCTCTTCATCAATTACTGCAGCAGCTTCCATCAACTTTGATAGTTCTGATTTAAAGGTTTTACTTACGTCTAAAGTTACTGGGAACTTTATTTCATTCTTTGTAATGTTAGAAAGAATTCCAGTAGCTAGGTTAGCAGCATCCCCTGCTAACTCTTTCATTTCTTCTGCATTCTTTTCGGGTTGAAGATTTAGTTCATACCATTCGTCCGTCATAGCCTTTAGAAGCTGAATCTGTTCGTTACTTCCCCTATAGAACAGCTTATACATTGTGTCAATTAGGTCAGTAGTTGTACCTACAGAGGTGTTAAGTTTCATAAACTCATCACCAGCAATGTTTGCAAAGCTGGCAACGTTTAAGTCAAATCCCTCAATACTGTCAATCTTGTCTTTAAATTGTTTAGAAGAAAGCTCTCCAGAAACTGCTTCTGCACGAAGAAGTTCCTTATATTTTCCTGTAGCAGACTCTAAAGCAGCTCCGTAATCCTCAAAGAACTGTGCTGTAAAGGCAGGTTCAAATCCAGCCCCTTTACCTTGTCTTATGTTAATTGCTTCATTTAATCGTACAAGTTCATCTCGTTTTTCTGGGTCTGCTTGTCCAACTGCAATATCAGTTCTTGTAACATCCTCAAATTCATCTCCAAAGCCTATTTCAGCTCCGGTTACTCCTTCGATAATACCCTGAGCAAAGTTTGAAACATCATATCTTGCTTTTAGAATCCAATCTCTCATTGGAGTTTCATCTAACATATCTTCAACAAGTTGGTTTCTTGCCTCTACTAATTCTTGTAACTCTGAATCTGTTGTTGGTTTATCCGGTTCATCTTCTGTAGCAGCTTTAAAAGCTCTTCCAAAAAATTCCGTGAAGTCTGCTTCGTAGTTCCAAATTGAATCTGCTATTGCACCAGCAATCATACTTCCAACTTGAGCCGCAATAAGTACTCCACCAGACCCAAGACCAGCAGCAATACCAACTCCTATTCCTGCAGCTCCTCCTGCTACTTGTCCAAGCCCTCTTTCTTTTTGACCAGAGGCGGCACTTATTATAGACTGAACTCCAACAGAAAGTGCTGCTGGAATTGATGAAGCAATTTTACCTGCATGTGGACTATCCCTAAGAGCATCACCTGCTCCTCCTAGTAAGTTACTAATTGGTCCTTTGCCAGACTGTGATTGTAAACCACCTACTAAAGAGTTGAATGCCCCTGCTGAAAAGGTATCTAACTTTCTACCAGCTATACCACTTCCTCCAGAGGAGGCTAAAGCTACTCCAAAAGCCGTTATAACAGGTATAGCAGAACCAAAAATTTCTGTAAGTTCTGAAACAGTATCTAATGTTACAGTCAGAGAGTCCGCTACTAGTTTAATTATAGATAGGAAACCGCCTTCGGTTCCTAGGGTTTGTGCAAACCTTTCAAAAGAGTTTTCTAACTTTGTCAGTGCAGTTGTTACAGTTTTCATTTGCTCTGCTAAAGCCTCTTCTGCATCTCCTGCAGCACTTGCGGAAACTCCAGTAAGTCCTTGAACTCTCTCTAAGTTTTCAAGTACCGTGATAAATTGTGTAGCACGTCTATTACCACCACCTATAGCAACAGCCAGCTTATTTAACTGCGCAGGTGAAATTATTTCGGCTTTTTGTAGTTGGTAAATTTGAGCTAATACGTCATTGAAGTCTAAAGCTTCACCCTTAGTATTTTCAATAGCGATACCTAAATTACGAAGCTCTGTTCTTGCAGCATCTGTTTGATATCCAGTAACAAATGCCCTAAAAGCGTTACCAACTTCTGTAGCTGAAAGCGTTGTATTTTCTGCTAGTACAGCAACATATGCGTTTAGTGAATCTATACCAATTCCAGCATTTTCGGCAGATGATGAAGTGATAGCAAAAGATTCTGCTAAAGTTTCTATACTTACAGCAGCGTTTTTAGATACGGCTACCCATGAATCCAGCAAGCCTCTACTGTTATCAAGGTCCATATCTAACTGTCTTAAACCACCAGCAAGAGTGTCAAGTGCCTTTTCCTCATCCATAGTGGTAATTGAGGCAAGCAACATAGCATCACCAAGAAGTTTAGTTGCTATTGCTGTTCTTTCTGATGCGTTTGCAACATCTCCAGCAGCTCTGTAAGCTAACTCGTATCCTTCTACAACACCAATCACAGAAGAACCAGTTTCCTGAGCTACTTTATATGCCCGTTCAAAAATTTTACTACTTTCTTCAAAAGCAGTACCAGTTGCGATTGCAGCAGCAGCTAGTTTAGTTTGAAGTTCAATCATTTCTCCAGAAATTTCTTGGAGTTTTCTCATAGGTAACCATACTAGCTGTGCAGCAATAGCCCATTTGAAAACTTCTCCAATATTTCTAGCAATAGCCTGACCAAAGCTTCTAAACCTTTTCTGAGTATCTACTAAGGACTGTCCCCACTTATCTGTGGTAATCCTTACTTGCTCAGTAATTCCCATATCATTTTTTTTGGAGGCTGTCCAAGTTACTATCTCAGTAGACGCTTCTCTAGTCGCATTTGTAACATCATCCATAGTCATGTCGTATTTCTTTAAAATCTCGACTACTTCTGGGAATTCTGATGTTGCTTGCTTAATTTGGTTAGCATCACCAAACGCTTTCTTTTTTACATCTCCTAGTTCTTCAGTTTCCATACCACTGTTTGGGAGGTCTTCCAAAGCATCTTTTTTAGCCCGCTCTACTTTTTCCCAAAATATTGCCTGTGCTTTTAGGTGAGTAGCTTCTTCCTCAGAGGATGTTTTAGATTTGCTGTAATATTGTTCACTTATTTTGCTGGCATTAGCAATAGCCTGTCCAAGGTGTATCCAGTTACCCTGTTCATTTTTAATTTGAATACCAACTTTTCCACTTCCACTAGTTTTTTCCCTCAGATTTGCCCAGCCCTCTCTAAGGTCTGCTGGTGCTCCTCTGGCGTGTGCTCCTAATGGAATTATTTCTTGTCTACTAAATCTTGTTTGTGGAGTTCTTTTTGTTCTTGCTGGTAACTGAAGAGGATTATATTCTCCTTCAGCACCTGTAGTTGCTGTTAGCTTTTTTGAAAAAGTTCTTTGTAGTCCTTCTAGAGTTTTTTGAAGCGAAGAGAACTCAGAATTTACTTTTATAGTATCTTTTAAAAGCATTTCCATTTCTTTAGACAAAGGAGAAAAAACATTTCCACCAGGAATACTAGCAATGCTTTTGATTATCTCTGCTAGTTCTGTTCTGTTTTCTAAAATGAGTTTCTTTACTTCTTGTAGCTCACTGGTTAATTTGGTAAGTCTATTAGCCATTATCCCTCTATTAATTTCTTATCAATTTCCATAACTAATCCTGGGTCAATAGGACTGTTATATTTACTTTTTCTGTCAAAAACCCTATCAAACCAACTTTCCAACTCCTCTGATGACCCTTCCCATATCATGGTCTCTGTAGGTCTCTTTTCCTTTGGTAATTCCCTAAATGAATCTATCTGAGACTTTTTTCTTACTACGTATGATATTGTATAAGGTAATTCACTAATATCATCCATATTAATATCAAACGGCAATTGTAATGATTTAGAGACCGACCATAGAGCCTCTATTGCATTACTCCGTGCTATTTTTTTAATTCGTCCATACCTAACTCAAGACTTCTGTATTCTTTAAGTAATTGGTCTTTTATTTCTGCTGGTAAGTTTTGGAATTCTTCAAAGTTTTCCATTAGGGGTGTTTTATACTCAGAGTCTTTATATAAACTAAAAAATACTATATGGTCATAGAAACTTCTTGTTAGCTCTACTTCACACATCTCATTTCTTATTCCTACTAAATAATCTTTTCTTAGGGTTTTTATATCTTTCTCTAGTAGTTCCTTTTTTGCTTCTGATGCCCTATGTACAATTTCCTCTCGTACTAAATTTTCTCGTTTCTTTGGATATTCATCTACAGCTTTTTGGTACTCTTCCTGCTCTTCCAAAGATGCTTCTGATTCTAATTCAACTGGAAAAGGAATCTCTACTTCTTTAATTACATCTGCTGAAATTTCTTTTAGTAAAGATAATAAAATAACTTCAACAAGCTGTTTAGAATCTAAATCAGTAACATCTGGTATGTACGCAAGATGCTCATCTGATTTAGGGTCTTTTAAAGCATCTCTGAGTTTTCTACTGTCTCTGAGTGCCTTTACTCTAGCTCTTTGAAGCTCCGCATCTCCAACTAACCTCATATAAAAGGTTACTGGCTCTGCATCTTTTCCTATTACTACAACAGGTTTTCTGTAGTAAAATAAAGAACTTATATCTACATCATTTTTTTCTGGTGATAGTGGCATCTTTTCCTCTCCTAATATTTTAAAAAATAGTGGGGTCATATTTAAATACTAAAAGTAGATATAATATGACCCCTTAAGTTAATCTCCCTTGTTAGTCGATTGTACTTATTTTGTTGTTTTACTCTAGACTCTTGCACCAGAGTAAATTACACATGCTCCTGTAGTACTCTTGAAATTAAACACCTGTACAGCATTGTCGTTCACGTTTGCTGTGTAGCTATCACCAACAATCTTAATTGTTGGAATGTAGATAGTCTTCAGAATTTGTGTACCTGATGCTGGATTAGTTAGTTGAATTTCTAGTGGTAGTTCTGCCGTATCTTCATACTCATTCAGAGCGAACTCTGTATTTCCTGAACCAATTGCACCGTAAGTTAATAGGTCGATTAATTCTTCGTCAGTATCAAGAACAGTAAATGAACCTTCGACAGATGGTACTTGTGATTGGTAACCTACAAGTTTATCATTACCCATCTCTCGAATTTCTGTAACATTCAAATTTCCATTAATTGTTACAGACTGTACTCTAGGAATCAAGTTGGCACTAATTTCGATTTCAATGTCTTTACCTTGAATTGCGGCTGGCATTGTGCTATCCGAAACATCCGACCAAGTATCTCCGCCTGATGCTTCATGAAAGACAGCAATCACTTGTGCTGTTCTTGAATCGCCAGTAGTTAGCGTATTTGCAGATACTGAATATTCTCCAGCTGCTGGTCCGCTTGCTACTTCTTCCAAATAATCCCCATCTAAAATAACTGATAGACACTTATCACCATTTTTCAATGTGACAGGAGTATCAACTAAATCGAATGAGGTTGTTCCAGTCGTAAACTTCTTAACAACAACGTTGTATTTGAAGTATCGTCTTTCAGTCCCTGTGGCTGTGTAGTCCTCAGTTCCTTCACCATCTACGGAATAAGAGAATGTAAAGTCTTGGATTCTTAATTTTTTAGCATGTACTGATTTGGCATATGTTGCCACGCTGTCTTCACGAATGTAAATAACAGCATCAATTGTGCCTAATTCTCCAATATCCACACCTGCACCTGGGTAGGCACTAGGGTCTGTCCCTGTAAGTGTAGAAAAAACTTTAACTCCTGTATCAAATGCAGAAAAAGGTAGTGATACAGTTGGAATGTCTTCGACAGTTCCAGCGTGTAACGGATTACCTAATTCGTCAATATCCGTTGAAGGCGTATTTGAGCTTACTTCCGCTCTCTGAATTCTAGATGCTAAGAAAGCATCTCTTGGACCAACAATTTTAAGTGCCAGTTTCTTTGAGGGAATTGCTATACGTCTTGCCATTAATTCCTCCTAAAATGTTAAGCTATATATCTTGAATGAATCGCTACCGAAGCACGCCACTCCAACAAACTCTGAAGTTCCGTATCATAGTTTTTTGGTCTGTATTGGTGCTTTATAATATCCAGGTACCCCAGACTGCTAGGGCTAACAGCTGGTGGAAAGCCTTCGTCATAATCCCACACTGGGATATGACCTTCTTCCCTTATTTCACCGAATATTTTGTAGCCAATTTCATCTCTTTGTTGTTTAGTGCTTCCAAAAATCTCTAGCCACCAAACTCTATCGTACCTTTCCGCTCCTCCTAGCTCATGTAGGGTTGAACCGATATCCCCACCCACGATTGCTACACGTGGTATTTCCAAATCCCCACCATAGTAGGAGTCTACTATGCTTACTCCTGTTCCTTCAAATAGGTCAATAAGCCAATAGTATACACTTAGTTCTTGTTTTCTTTCTAAATACATATTATGTTCCTACGTCACTTATTCCCAAATCTGTGATATATTTATCCATTTGTTTGGATATTCTTTTTATTCCAACAGCTTTTCCAATCGAAGGAAGATAAACTCTCTCTGTTTTAAATTTATCCTTATTTGAAATATTAGAAAGTACTGCATCCCTTAGTGTCTGTATGTCTTTCTTAGTGAGATTTTTTAAAGTTTCTTGGCTTCTGTATATAGCTAGTTGTCTTTTAGCTTTGTTTGTAGTTACTCTTTTTATAGTAGCAAATACTTTATCCAGCTCTCCTTCATCATTCTCAAGTTGGTCATGTAAATCATCAATTAACTGCGTAATCACTTCTAGTATTTTAAGTCTTGCTTCATACCCTTTTTTTACTTTTAGTTCTACTGTAGATGCTTTTTTTATTAGCTTATTTCCTTTTTTTATTATCTTAGCTTCTACTGTACTAACTGCTCCTGGTGCTCCGTATGAAGGGTATGGGTATAAAGCCCCACCAACAAACTCCATATTACCATACTCTAAAAAATACCAGTATGGTGCACTATCCCCTAATTCTGAATATCTTGCAGAAATAATACTATTATACATGTCTGAAAGGTCGCTTTTATTGTTCCACTTACTTCTTTTCTTTCCTTTTTTAGAGGGAGTTCTTTCTAGTACTCCAGCATCAAATATTTTCATCCATCCAATCATTCTTGCTGTTGGATTATTTGCTCTAGTTACCCTTACTTTTTCTACTATTACAAACCAATCTTCAACCTTTCCAAAATACTGATTACAGTCTTCTTTTAAGTTCATTAATACTGATTGTCCATCATAGTCAATTTTTGGAATAAGTTTAGAATCAACCAGCCTTATAAGATTTTCAAGCATCATGTCTGGGATATCTCCAGAGGTTTGTTCGTGGGCAACAACAAATTCTTTTTTTAGCTCAGAGGTAGTTTCTCCCATTAGTCCATCTAAAATTTCCCCTAGTATTATGTTGTCAGGGTCTTTTACTGCTACTTTAGAATCAGATTTAAACTCTTCTATTTCTTTAGCTAAATCTTTTGCAAGAACCTCTAATTTTTTTATTTGTGAAATAAGAGTTCCAGTAGACTCAGCAGCATCTGCAAGTTGGTCTTTCCACTGCTCTAAACTATATCTTCCTGCCATTTATTTTTCCAACTGGTCGCCGAATAATACTTCAACAATGGCTCTTGTGAATTCATTAAATCCATCAAGAACTTCTTTTCTAATTAATTTATACTCTTCTGAATTAGGGTCTAATACGTCCTCAATGTTATTTAGGGTTATTGCTAAATATTTCTTATTTTTATTACCAAGAAACTTAACAATCTCTATTACATTTAGTCCTTCAATTATCACCCCTACTTCTCTGTTAGACATCCTTTTCCTCCTCATTAAGAATTAAGACAATTCTGTTCAATGTTGGTACACCTTTATAAATTCTTCTATCAATACTCATAAGTTTTCCATCTACTTGTACTGTTTCCGAAGAATTAACTATGGTTATATTTGATGTAGTGTATTCAATCTGTGCACGACATTCTCCCTCAAACAATTCTCCGGCAGAATAACCAACCCCTTTATCCATACTATTCCATCTCACGTGTGCTGTTATTGGATATCCTGATATTACATCAATCCAGTAATTTCCTCCACATGTAGGACAAAAAGAGTTAGTAGAAACGTTTGTTACTGGGTCTAGACTACAGCCAGAAATTGTACAGGCTGTTTGTCTTACCGATGAATTGAACGTTATTGTTCTACCAATAGCATCTCTAATGTCATCTATTTTATCTTTTGTATCACTGGGAAATGTTATTGTCATATCTTTCAAAAATCTTTTGCCATTTTTTGGCTATATCTTTCCAAACATACTCTTTGGAAGTAAATTTTTTATAGCTTTCTCTCCCCAATATTTCCCGTAATTCTTTATTTTGATACAGGATTTCAAGAGACTCTGCAACATCCGCAGGATGAACAAGTCCACCTTTTACTAATGTTTCAGGACTCCATAAGTATTGATTTACTGGGGTAAGAATGCCCACATCTTCAAACAGTTCTGTACAAGCACTGTGATTTGGTACAATTTGTGGAATTCCACAAGCAGCACCTTCTGTTGAACAAAGTCCCCAACCTTCACCAGTTGAAGTATTTATTCCTACATCTGCACAGTTATAAATCATATTTAGTTCTGGTAATGTTACTTTCTGATTACCTTTTACTGTGTTAGTTAGAATAATTCTATGCTGTATTCCCAATTTTGTGCCAAGGCTTAGAACATCCCATCCTGAATCTTTTATACCTGCATGATGATAGTATTTAACGTTTTCTGGTTTGTCTTGAACAAACTCTGCAAAACCTTCAAGTGCAACGTCAATTCGTTTTCTTGGTTGGTTTCTATTAACATTAAGTACAATAAAGCTTTCCCACAATTCTGGATTTTTATCAAAGTACTGTTTTCTTACTTCTAACTTATCTCCTAATGGATAGAACACTTCTAAGTCTGTTCCATGAGGAATAATCTCAAACTCAATATTGGGCATAACCTCTGAACAAACTTTTCTACCAAACTCAGTGTATACTACTGCTGTCTTCACTAGGTCAAAATTATGAAACCACTGTTCAGAAAAATCAGTACCATCTACAGGAAAATATGTAATTATAGGAGGTGTGATATACCCATCTACTGTTTCTTCTAAGTCTTTAAACACCCTTAGATACTCTGAAATTACCCAGATATCATTTAGAATAAAAACAAAATTATACTCATTGTTTATAAATTCTTTAATTCTATTAAAACCCCATAAATCTCCACCAAGACTGGCAGGATAAATATTATGTTTATATTTGTGAGGGTCTCCTCGATAGTTAATTGCTATGTGGTCAATGTGCCAATCATCTGGCAAGTTCCCAATAATACCATGTGCTACTCTTGAAAATCCAGTGGGAGTAACACCGTCACTTATAAATAATCCCTTCATGTTTTCCTTTCCTTTCGTATCTTTAGTTAATTAAGTCTCTCTTAAAAGTCTGTGCTAACTTTTTAGTTGGTGGTGTTAGATACCCCAACAACTCTTCATAGTCTCTTTTAAGAGAGGCATTTTTTTGTTTGCCACCCTCAATATTTGAGAAGGCTATTTCATCATCCTTCCAAGAACCATAATCCCATGCATTATTTTCTAAGGTTCCACCTTTGATAATAAGGGATGCCATTAATATTATAGGTCTTTCATCAGATACTTGTACTATGGGTGGAGAATCATACTTATAGTCTGAAGAACTCCACCCATTGGCTGTTGTGTTTCTTGATACGTTGTTACTAGCATCAATAACATATTTACCATTCCACCAAGGCATAAGAGCTTTCACTCCTGCTACCAAAGAGGTACGTAACCAAGAATTTTGGTATCTGTATGAGGAAGAATCAATATCGTATAGTTGTAATCTTAATGCATCTATTAAGTAATCTAAATTGCTAGAGCGTACTGGCATTTTCTATCCTAAATCCATATTATTATATTTAGCCGTTCTTTCTATAAAAGCTAAGGTTTTTTCCTTGACCGAGATTTATAAACGCTGTACAGAATGTACGCCGTAATTTATAATTCTTTTGTTATTGGTTGACTGTCTTTTTGTTGTACTTCTGCTAACCTTTGCCTAATATGCACCATAGTCTTTTCAGGTCTCTCTAGTTCTTCGGCTATTGAAAGAACCCTGTAAAGTACTGGTTCAGAATCAATTTCGTTGAGGTCTTTTTTAAACTTCATGTATGGGGCAGTTACAATTTCTTCAATTACTTCTCTGGAGTATTCTTCGTAACTTTTAACCTCTTCACCTTTAGGCTGTGGTTTTTCTTTTGTTTCCAATTTAACAAGATATCCCTGCTTAAAGAGGGATTTGTTTTGTCTTTCAAAATAAACTTCTTCCATCTGTGACCAGACTTCTACAAAACAACCCTCAGAATTTTTGACGGGGTTTCCTTGTAAGATAACTGATTCTGGTATTCCGTTAAATGGATTTACAACAGAAACTTCAACCTTTCCTAAAATAGCTTTCTTATAAATTGCTACAGGATTTCCTGTTTGCATTTTAGCAAAAGCATCTGGTGAAACTGTATTTTCTGGCATTCTAATCTCCTTTCCTATTTGTTAATTTTTTTCAGAATAGGAAGATATTTCACTTCCTATTCTGATATCTATAAACTCTACTTATATGTATACTATGAATTTTTCTAAGAATATTATTTCTTTAAATCATCCATAGATACTTATTAAGTGATTTCTATAACATAAATTCCTTCCGCTTTGTCGATAATCATACCAAATTGTTGGTAGATTTCAAAGAACCATTGTGGAGGAGTTGGTCTTGGGTCAGTATATTGTTTTTCCTTGATATCACCATAAGTGATAAACTCACCAACATTTTTACCCATAACAAGAATCTTGTTTGTAGGCACTAATGCACTGTAAGTATCGGGATAATCCCAATCTTGGTCGATTACAACAATTTCTGCACCGTAGTATTTTCCTAACATTCCTGAGGACATAACTTTTTCAAGTTGTGAGTCTACACCAACAATTGTAGAACCGCCATCATCCCAAAATGCACCAAATTTGGTGATAGGATTTAGTACGCTTCTTACACCTGCAACAACAATAGGTCCACCGATTGTTTGGGAAATTTGCTGAATAGCAGTTTCCAAAGCAGTGGATGTTACCGCAGTAGCTACTGCAGCATAGTTGCTTGGTGTATTTCCTGCTGTCCATACCGATGTAAGTGCAGCAAAAACTTTGTTTTGGTAATAGTCTTTTAGGGTTTTTAGCATTTCTTCACGAATTCTTTCAATTGTTCCCAATTCACCAGAATTTAATTCCCACTCAGAGGCGGTAACTTTGATGTCAGCCCCATCAAGTGAGTAGTGAAGACGTTCAACGATTGTGAATTCATCAGCCAGATGTACTGTTCCAGGTACTAATGTACGAACATTAATCCCTTTACGTACTTTCTTTACCAATGCATCCCCTTCTTTCATTGCACGTGAGTTGAGTAACATGCCGACAAAATCAGTTGTGATATGTCCTGGGTCAATGAACTCAACAAGTAGTTCCGCTAATTCATCTCTCTTTTCTTTATTACTCATAAGAGAGGCGATAGCCTCGTTATATTTATTTTTTTCCATTAATTTACTCTCCTAAACATTACGGAAACTTAAGGTTGTCTAGTTCTAAATGTTAATTCTCGTTTTGTAGTATCATGATGAACGACTGTTGCAACTTGTCCAGCAGCAACACCTGCTGTAGCTATGTAGCTAAGTTTTCCAGCTTGTCCAGCTGTGTCATCTGCGGTATTCAGTACCTCGCATCTTGCTCCAGGTACTAAGCTTGAACTGTAAACATAATTACCACTAGTTACAGTATATGTACCACCAGCATGTAGAGCAACTAGTGCTCCAGAAGGAATAGTTCTTCCTTGCAACATACTTGGTGCAGTTGTGTATACATCAGCATTGAATGGTAAATTAGTAGCTCCTGCGAATCCACCTCTTAGGTTACTTGAACCTGCTGGGTAATTAACATAAATTGGGGGTTCTTGTTGAACTGTTGAAAAGGCAGCTAAGTATAGTGCCTCTTTTGCTTCGTCAGATGTTGCGGGAACTCTGCACCCAACCAAATCAACCCTACTTCCATAGTTATGATTTTGGGAGTGGTTCACGATAATGCACATACGACCTTCAACAATTGCCTCTGTTGCTACTGCTCCAATGCTATCAGCAATCTTTCTAAATCTCATTTTATTCCTCCGTTACTCTTTGTCTTTTCCGAATTTAAGGAAATTAGCAAGTTTACTAGCATCTAGTTCTGCCTCTTCATCGCCTAAAATAGGCGGAAGTGTTTTTTCTCTTTCTTCTAGTTCAGCAGATTTTTTTGCTTCTTCAATTTCTTTTCCGAAAGCTAGAACTTCTGCGATTAGAAACTTTAGAGCGGCTTCATCCATAGCAAGCAAAGTTTCGGAGTTTTCTACAAAGTACTCGTCCCCTTTTTCGATACCCGCTTCAGTAAACTGAAGTTTAATATCAGCCATTTTTTCTGCACGTTCTCTTTCTGCTTCTACTTCAACTTTAAACTCTTTTAATTCTGCGATTTCAGTGGAAAGTTCCTCTACTGACGCAATTGAATTTTCGAGTTTTTCTAGTAATTCCTCTTTTTCCTCTTGCAACCCAGTCAAAGACTTTTCCAATTCTTTGATTTGTAATTCTTTCTCTTCCATATTTTTTTTCTCCATTTCTGCTAATGCAAGAATAGTTGTGCGACCCTCATAGGCAGGTGTCTCTACAAGAGTAGCTGCCTTTAAGACTGTGTGGTAAAGGTCCATTACACCCTCATATTTTTGGCTATCACTGGTCATTGTATAACCAATTTCCCAAGAAATATTAAGTGTTTCATCTTTTTCTTTCTTTTCTTTTAGTAAGCCTATGTCTTCTGGTCTCTCACTGTTCCACAGAGCAGCAAGTCCCTCAATGCGATTTCCAACCTCTTTCAGGTGAGTAATCACACCAATTGGCACTGACGCTTCATGTCCTTCAATCTTTCCAAGGGTCATTTTTATAGGCATGTGAATACCAGAATTGATAATGTTACTAAACTCCTCTTTCGGAATTCTTACTTTATTCCCATTAGGTTCATCATCAGTGAGGATGAACTTAGCCCATGTTACATTAGGATTAAGTAATAAAGAGGCAAAGGATTCATTAACCTTTTCACTATTATCTATACTATATTGTACCATATCTGACGAAATCTTGATAAATTCTGTCATTTTTTACTCCTTTTCTGTTGATTTTGGCTTGTTTTTAGTAGACTCTACATCCGTATTAGCATCATTACTGTTATCTTGTTTGTCAAACGGCTGTGGATTGTACTCATCTAAGCCCAATTTTTCTAATAAATCTTTTTCTTCTTTTCTAGAGTGAACTTCTTCATTCCAGTTGTAACCATAAAATTCTGAGATAGAAGTTCTAGAAATATTTCCTTTTTCATACAGCTCTAGGAGTGCAACTGACAGGTCATCAAATTTTACCAAATTGATTTTTTCAAACCTTACTCCACCATAGTCCCCCAAATCATTCTTTTTTACTACTTCATCATAGATGTATTTTGCAATTCTTAGTAGTTTGTTTCTAAAATTTTCCATTGTGGCTAATGGAGAGAGTGTTGCAAAATCGTGGTCAGCGGAACCACTTCGTTCTGCCTCTCCCATAATTAGTACTCTTGGAAAACCTAAAGCATAGATTATGTCGTTATTTACTTCTTTGTACTTATCATTACTTAAAAGAGCCTCTACTGGAGGTATTACCCAACTAACATCAAGAGTATGATTTCCAAATAGTTGAAAAACTCTTTCTACACTAGCTGGTGATACCGCATATCTTGAACTAATTTGTGACTTTAAATCTTCTAGTTGATATTCTGTTTCTTGTGTTAGAGGAAAATCCTTATCTCCAAGCCTAAATATTTGTATAGCTTCAATTACTCTAGATGCTAGTGCAAAATCCATAGCACGAATGTTTCTTTTGTGTTCTAATGACTCAAGTGCTGAATATAGATAAGGTGTTGGATACGGAGTATCAACCATTGGTTTTCTTCTGATAAATAAATGATGGTCGTCTTTCAAAAGAATTTTTCTATTCCCTGCTTTAATTTGTTCTACAAACCCTGGATATGAGGTTAGAAAATCTGATATCGTTTTTGAATCTTCTGGTGTAGTTGGTGTTAGAGATTCTTGTAGGAGTTTTAAATACTCTGTAGGAATATTTACATAATATCTTGGCTCTCTAGAAATAAAAGAATCTTTTAGTTCGAGATTCTTGGGATTTCTATACCACATGTCTTTGGGTAACCATGCCTTAGAATATTTTTTTACTCCCATGTCCTCTAAGTCAGCTTTCTTTTTCCATTCAAAAGTAATTGACGGAACTACTAATCCAGAAATAAGGAACTCCTGTGCTCCCTCCTGTAGAAAATCAACAATTTGTGGTTTTATTCCCTCTAACATTCTATACTGATTTTCTGAAAGTGACCCCTTATCAACGATTAATTCGTTAATACCAAGCTCTATTAACTTGTCTATTGTGGTACTAGCTATTGGGTCTCTTCTGTAAAAATACCTACATCTATCCACTATCTTTTCGTAATCTCTTGCTGTGAGTGCTCCTGCATTTGGTTTTTTGTATGGAGCATCTCTCCAAGGATTCGCAACATTGTAGCTGTTAGATGGGGTATCCCAAATAGCAGAAGTCATGTGGCTTGCTGTTTTTGGGTCGCTTAATTTTTCTTTTTGCAGTCTGGTTGTCGCCTCTGCTTTTACTGTACTATCTTTTTTTCTTGCCATTATAACCAACCTGTTCCTAATAACTTTACTTGTTTACTTCGGAAATCTAAACTTTCGTTTGTGAGATAATAAGCCAGCACCGCACTTAAAAGTGATGCAGTAAAGTGGTCTTCACCTTTATGTCCACCTGCTGGTGTCATTGTCCTATATGAAATTATCCCAGTAGTTGGGTTCTTTGTATAGGACATCCTTTCCAACTCAGTTATAGTATCCATATCCGTAGTGGAATAAATGATTCTGTGTTTGTTTGTGTACTCCTGTAGAAGTGAAACAGATAAAGGCTTTGCTCTTGATTTTATTTCTTTACCGTCTTCGTCTACTCCTAGGATGATTGCTGAGTTGAATTTGATTGGTATGAGGTAATCCTCATAGTTTTTCTTTTGATACTGCTTTCCTTTTAGTAAATCCTGAATTACACTCATTCCTGCGTGTCCTTCATCCATTCCTATAAGAGAAGGACTATACTTACTGTCCAATGCATCAATGAACCGTTTTTGTATTGGATATGGAACCTTGACTAGGCGAATTTTGGAATGAAATCTAAATCGCATGTCATCATCCAAATACATAATAAAAATAGCTGTGGGTTCTGTGTTTCCCTGAAAAGCCACTTTACCTTTTCTTCTGGTAACATAGTAACCAGTAGGAGATTTTAAACAATATATTTTTCCAGAGTAATCAATTTCTTTTACATTTGTATCTCTAAAGAGCTGGTTTTCTGTTTTTTTAACTATACTAACTCTACCCATCTGACTATCTTCATAGAAATTCTTTGTTGAGGAATACCCTAAAGAAATTGCTAATCTGTGTACTTGGTCTAGCAGCTCATGTGAAGAACTATTATACTGTGGAGACCTTATACCATTAAGTCTACTTCCATCCCCTTTTAGTAAAGTTTGTAAGAAAATTTCTTGGTCTTTAGTAGAAGTTTCAAAAATAAAGTCTGGAATTCTTTTATTTTTTGCGTGTATACCACAAGCATTTCTCAACCAAATACAGAGTTCTTTACAGGTAATTCTCCAACTAACTTGAGTTTTTCCCCACTGAGTTTCAAACTCTTTTCTACTTACCACGTATGGTAACTTTTTTAGTAGCTCATCTATTTCATCTGTGTATCTGTCTTTTGATTGTGTAATATTAACTTCCCAATTAGTGTTGTTTGTGGCAGAACCCTCTGTAATAAACCAAGCAAGAAATTTTACCCAATCTGTCATATTTACTGTAGTACTTTTCTTTTCTCTATCTTTTCTGTCACTATAGTAATAAGGTACTTCAAACGTACTTGGTCCAGCCTGTGTTTTATTTTTTGCGGCAACTTTAACTTTAAATCTATTATTAGATAAATTAGGTAAGTCTTTTGCTTTTAATCTTTCGTATTTTCCACTTGGGGAACTACCAATATATTTTTCTGCCCAAATTTTATGCTCAGGAGATACACAAAAATTAGTACTCTTTCCTTCTACCTCTAACATTTTTCCTGTATAATCTTGTTCCCATAGCCAAAGAGGATTATCCCAAGTAATTTCATCTTCTTTAGTATCATAGCAAGCTATAATATCTTTCATTGTTATATCTTTGTGAGAAATCCAACCACGTTTAGTTAATACGTCTGTATCTTCAGAATAACAATATCCAAGGTCTACTCCAAAAATTACACCGTTGTTCTTAGGCATTGCTGGAAGTATTTGTACTTTTTGTAGGTAGTCGTTAAACTTTTCTCCAAAGGTAATACCATTTAAAGCTATTTTATATACTGGATATGATTTAATATCCATTAGTCTTCTATCAAATACTGCATAGATAGGAGAACCGTGTTGTCCTAAAACGAAGTGAGCAAATTCTTCTGTGTTCTTTCCTCCGTATCTGCGGATAGCATCTGCTTCTGCTTCATCATCAAATCTAGGATTTTGATAGGAATCTATTCTATATCTGCTATAGGTATCATCGTTCTTATCTGCGTGGTAGTTTACGTTTTCTTCACGAATTCCTGTTGGAACTCCTGAAACAATAAGTTTACTTCCACTCATCCAGTAATTGATTGTAGCCTGTAATTCTAACCATGTTCCCCAAGGGTAATATCCAGAATTCTTGGTAAGCACGCCGTTTATGAAAAAATTGTGGTTGCCTTCTACAGTAATATCATAGAGATATTTTGCTCTGGTATTTACTTCTTTTATTTTTGTTACTCTAAACTTATAAAGAGTCTCTGGAATCTCAGCAGACTTTACTACCTGTATTTTTGGAAAGGAATTGTTGTATTTACCCTCTCCAATTTTATATTTCATACAGTCTGGAATATGTTTTTCTATTACTCTTTTAAGGGTTTTTAAAGATGAGTGTTTTATGTGTATATAATATAAATCTTTATCTTTATCTTTTGAAACTTTAGAAGATATATTCCATTTTTCTTTTAAGTACTCTGCGATTATTTCATTTTCTTTTTTAGAAAATGAGTGTGTAGATAACACTCCATTATCAGAGCCATCGTCCATCCACCATACAGCTAATCCAAGAGATGATAATTTATTTAAATATTCCCTAGTTACTGTTTTTATATTATTAGGATATAATTCAGTAGCCAATTCTAAAATTTGTGGGTGTCCTAGTGTTCCAAAACTATAATTTAATGTTCCCCATCCCCCATTTTTAGAAATTCTAGGTCCGGTTCTAACCAGTCTCCCTAATTTAGATACTAACCAGTCTACGTATTCTTTTTGTTTTAAACTGTGATTAGTTCTGTATCTGGCTCTGTTTAATTCAATTTCAGCTGAACCATCCCCAAGAAAAGAACCTAAAATTACTTGATACTCTTCTTTAGATAGGTCTTCTTTATCAAATATTTCTCTAACTGAAAGACCCAATTCAGATAGTTTTCTAAATATGGATTGTGGTGTTCTATCTAGAGCTAATGCTATATCTGCTACTTCTACAGACAATGCTATTTGTTCTTTTACAAAAGTAATTTCTTCTTCAGACCAATACTTTCTATTTGTATTTTTATGTAAATAAACGCTATCATTTAAAACTAAATTTTTAGCAGGAATATATCCCCTATCTGTATAGATTTTATGATTTTCACCTACTCTAATATAGGTATCATTATACTGAATTTCCAGAACTTTTTGTTTTCTTTCTATCTTTTTTATAGAAGAAATTCTATCTTCAACAACATTTTTCCCGTCCCAAGAAAGAACTATATCTCCTACTTTTAGTTCAGAAATTCTTTTGTTGGTATTTTTTCCTGCAATTCTTTGAGTACCAACTATACACTCATCTACGATAAAGAATGGGGTGTGAAGACCAATAACATTTTCCCCTTTTCCTGACTGTCCAGCAATTCTGCACATAAGAGTAGCATGTGCTTTTGTTTCAATTCTGTGTTCAGAGTTGTTGATACCACTTCTGTAGTTCACAAAGTTCTTTAACAGGCTGTTAGTTCTAAAGAACATTTTTAACATTTCCCAAACAGGGTCTAGTTGTGCTTTGTTTGGTACGGAGTAAATTATATACTCCCCAGGATAAAGGTTATTAAACAATATCCAGATAATCATGTGCACAATAGCAAACGTTTTACCTACTGCACGACTCGCTCTTAGAGAAATGTATGGATTTGTGTCTACCAACAATTCTTTCTGGTAGATTGTAAATTCCATATTTTGTTCTATATCAGTAACTTCTTCTCGTAAGTCCCCTTCGTTTGAATCTATTTCATGTAAAAATTCCCCAAACAAAACAGGATTTTTAAAGATTCTTATGAGTTGCTGCTCTTTAACAGAAAGCTTTTCTACTACAGACATATACTAGAGTCCTTCTGGAAATTTCTCTTTATACTCTTCTTGTAAGTCTCTCAACTCAGAAGAGGTAAGTTCCAGCCTTCCAGTGCACTTTACTGCCTCGTCTTCTTCTTTCTGTTCCAGCATTCTACCGCACGTAACAATAATTTTGTTGTCCTCATCAGGGTATAAAAACCACCCATCAAATAACATCATTCCACACTCTGGACAAATAATTCGATAAATTTTATTCTTATAAAACCTATCGGCTTTTTCCTGAATATTTTTGATATAGGCTTCAATAGAATCTTCTTTTTCTTCTTTACGAGTCTTACGAGTGATATTTAAATCTCTCTGCATGTCAGAGATATCTTTTCTTAAACTAGAGATAAACTTATTAAGTTCCCCGATAACTCTAATATTGTCTGTTCCAACTCCTTCTTGCTGTTCTGCATAAAGAGTGTCTTCATAATCACTTAAAGTTAATAAGGCACGTATTAGTGCCCTAAGAACCTGTGTATCATTAAATTTTAAATCATCTAGGGCATAGTCTTCTCTGAACAATTCCATCATGTCCCGAATCCTATCCTCTAAGTTCTGTTTCGGCTTGAAAGTTGTTAGTTCTTTTGCCTGTCTTTCTTCCCAAACTATGTCAAATTCCTCATCTGAAAGATTTTTGTATTGTGCTAAGTTACGTAAACTTTCCTTCGACTTCACTCTCTTTGCCAAACTCCCCTCCTACTTGGGCAAAATTATCCAGCCCTTATACTGTTTATATTTTATATTATAGAAATATCACTATTTAAAGTTGACACTTTGACCAACCGCAGGAAAGACATGTAACACATCTTCCTGATGGTACTAAATTCTCTGTGTCTCCACATAAAGGACACCCAACCTTGCCCGATGTTTTCTTTTTTACTTTCTTTTCTTTTTTGTCTTTTTTAATTATATCTTCTTTCATTATACCATATTCCAATGAATCTTGATAGATTCTGTTATAATTTCTGATGGTTTTAAGCCCAAAACACCCATTAGGAGCTTTTCTTCCGGTGTAATTGAACCTTTAATCCGTTGTTTTTCTTCTTTATTTCATCTAGAAAATCTTCCTGAATTTACTACTGTCTCTAAATTTTTCCTATTTAACTCCTCTATTTTTAAATTTCTCCACTATAAGTTTAAAACTAATCTCTACATATTTATTTCAAGAATATTGAAGATAATGGTTGTAGTGTTTGTTATGCCTTAGACTCAAAGCAAGGTTTGCCTACCTGACTTCCGTGTCATTAGAAGAGCCTATATAACACTTTCCATTTATAGTATTATGAATTCTATATATCCCCCTCACACTATTATACCTTTTTATCCCAGATTTTCTGGGTTTCATTCAAAAAAGCAAGTAGTTCTTTTTCATTTAAACGTGAATAGCACTTATGATGAAACCATAAGTTTATATATGGTCTATCAAGTGCTACAATTTTAAAACGGTCATTTATTTTTCTTTTGGGTGGGTTTACTTTACACCAGAAACATTCTTTTTTTATATATTTTAGCTTCTTTGTCAATTAATTTTCCCTGCTTTCTCTTTCATTAGTTTTTTCATCCTGCCTATAAGCTCTACTGGTGGGTTTTGTTGCTCGTAGACATATCTAATAAGGTGCATCATTTCCTCTGGTGTCATCGGAACATATATTAAATTATGTCCAGTAACACACTCATCAGCGTCTCTTTCAAACCTATACTCTTTATGACAAAAGAAGCATTTATACTTATTTTCGTCTAGTTTTATTGCCACTATAATTTCCTTTTTTATGATGCTTCGCATGACATCCTGAGCATAATACTGTTAAATCTTTAAGTATATTTTCATTATATATATTTTTGTAGGTATTATGATGAATAGTGGTTGCTGGTCTTCCACATAATTTGCAGGTTTCACCAAGAACACTAAGAACTATTCTACGTTTTACTGCCCACTCAGGGGATTTTAAATATTCTCGATACTTGTCTGCCTTCTTTTCGTATGTCTTTTTTACATTTCTCTTTGGGTTTTGATATGTATGGTGTTTGCAGTATCCATCTATATACCCCATACCTCTGCAAGGGTCTCCGTTTTTTTTAATCCCTTTACAATAAGCTACTTTTTTATTGCTTGCCATATTAATACCCCGCTAATTTCATTCCTAAGAAAAAGAAATACCCCGCACCAAATGTTAGTGCCATAGTACCGACAATACTAAAAATAAAGGCAAGAACAAAGTGCCACCATTCATATAATTCTATCATTAGTACTGTTCCTCACCCTTAAAGTAAAGCTTATTGCCGTTAGCTTCCCATCCAGATTCAATAAATTTGTTTAGTTCATCCTTAGTTTCTTGAAAAGCCCTGAAATTCTCTTCTTTTACCGTCTTTTCTGCTTCTAACTCTTCTTTTAGCCTTACAATTTCATGCTGTAGGGTAACTTTTTCTTTAATAAGCTCATCTGTCATGTTCTCTTTGGCGTAAGTCTCCAAATTTTTCCAGTATTCTATCCCTTCTCCCATAAATTCAAAACCATTTGGGTTAAAGGTAACTGCTTTTTCTGCGAGAGCCTTAGAAAATTTAGACCAATTTTCTTGAGTAAATGTCATTTTATTTGAGTCTACATTAAATTCTGAATACTCCGCTAATAGTTTTTCTAGTAATTCTTTCATTGGTTCTCCTGTTCGTTTATCCAATTGATAATATTTTGCATTGTTTTTTTGTCCCACATAAACCAACTTACTTTTCGTAAAAACTCCTCTAGTACTTTTCTAGTCCACTCATATTTAGTTTTTGGACTGTAGTGTTCAAAACAATCTACCCAACCTTTTTGGTAAACATGCCCAACTAAAGTATCCGGTGAGGAAGGACAGTCATATTTTTTATTGGTACATATTTCTGCTATTTTTTCTTGAGATAGTTCTTCACCTTCTCCCTGTAGTTTTTCAAAAGTTGTTATAACACAGTCCTTAAGATTTCCACTCCAAGAAACACCTATGAGTTTTAACAATTTCCAGATAACTTGATGCAGTTCTATAATGTAATCTAATCTTTCATCGTTATATTGTGATGTAAAGTCAGCAAGAAATCCTTTTGGTCTTTCTTTCCATTTATGACTCATTCTTGTTCTCCCATTTCACAATCTGCACACCTCTGTGTATAATCATTTTCGTTATTTAAAAAAGAAATGAAATCTTCTGTCATTTTTGCAGTAAGATTTCTTAGTGCAAAATTTTGCATTTGTAGGGTAATACTATCCATACGTATATACTTAATATTCTTTAAATCTTCCCTTCCATCCCTTCGTAAAACCATTTCTACAGTCCAAGTATCCATTTAATTCTCCTTAGGGTATTCTTAATGTTTTGCACTTATTACATTCTGCAAACATAATATTTTTGTTTAGCTGAGAAGTATACATATAGAATATACCTCCACATTTACATCTACATGCCCACTGGTAACAAACTTCTCTGTTATCCATTGATTCTTTTGTAGTACATGTTTCGTTGTATACACACTCATCACAAAGCTTATATTCCTCCATTTATCTCTCCTCGTGTCTTTGCAGTTCTACTCTCATATTTTCCAGTCTTCCACAAAATTCTCTAATTGTTAAGATAGTTCTACGTGGGTCTCTGTTTCCTAACGAGTGTGTAAGAGCAGAGTTTCTTGAGGCTAAAAGTGTTTTTTGAAAGCCAGTATTTCTACATAAAGCCCAGTAAGCCCTATCCAACAACTTTTGGTACTATTCTCCATGTCTGTCAATCTCCACGCCTTTCCACCAAAGTGTTTGTGTTTTCCACCATTTTTTGGGCTTTCCCTTGAATTTAGCTGATTTTCCAACTAATTTGCAAATCTCTACCTGCATATCTGGATTTTTAAATTTCAATGGTTATAGGAATCCTTCCATACTGTTGCAATGTACCCCATCAATTACGAAGGGATGTAGTGCAAAGTTTGATAAACTATTGGAAGGGTACTTGTTTCCAGAACCTATGTTCATTGAATTACTCCTTGACAATTAGTTAGTTATGTGGTATAATGTCTATAGAAGGTAAGGAAATTAGCCTTCTTTTTACCACTAAGAACATTATACCATACTTTAATCAGTTTGTCAAGGAGGAATTGATGGAATTTTTAGCAATGCTTATTGGAAGTGCTGGACTTGTATTCTTTCTAACAGAGGAATATGTTATTGGGTGTATTGTTGTTGCAGTGGGTGCTATTGTTTATGGTATTTCTGAACTTGGGGATGTGTAGATGACTAAAGATAAAGAAATTCCTGTAAAAAGCAAATCACAGTTTCGTAGGATAAAGGCACAGGGTGGAAATCCAGTTTTGATACATCCTTGTAGAAAATGTGGTACTAACATGGAATATCTATTGGGAGTTACTAATGATATGAAACCTAGAAAAAGGTGGATATGTTTATCATGTGGGAGAGAAGAATGAGTAAACCGTGTATAAGTTGTGGACAGACAAAAGGTAAAATTTATAAAGGACAGCCACATGACCATGTATGTGCAGACTGTGGAAGAGCAATGCCTGTTCCTGATGAACTACCTACCTATTCACTATCAAACCCCCAATTTCTGTTTGTTGATATTGATAATATGTATACAATAAAGTATGATGGGTACAGAGAAAAGAATCACTGGACTCTTTTAAGAAAAGGTGGAGGTCATATACTTAATGGTGACTTCTATGATGTTGTTGCATATTTTATTAGATTTCAAAAAGAAGAAATTTTAGATGATTATGTAACTACTACAAATAATGACAAGTATATTCAAAAAACAAACTCCACAACTGGAACAGACTGTTCTTGGGTTTGTCAATCCTGTTTAGCACACATTCCAGCTGGAGTGTTTCATGTCTGTCCTATATGGGAAAATTTTGAATCTGAACCAGAGTAGGATACTTGACAAACGAAAAAAGGATGGTATAATCTTATGTTAGACATTACCTTAGCAGAAAAAATTAAATCTGCTGGATATAACTTAATATTTGTGTATGGGGATATTAAATCTTTTGATGATTATATTGATTCTCTAGTTGAAAAGAAAAAAAAATATTGTAGTGTTTGTGGTAGACTTATGATTGAAAAAAAATGTATTAAATCTCCACATTCCCCTTTAGAATTGGGTCTTGACAAATGAATCTTTTTGTGGTATAATCATTAGATACATCCATATACATCCATATACATCCATATACATCTATAC